>JAABUM010000182.1_pt1 | contig 129330 bp, 135 predicted proteins | sample 5559161 | NCBI WGS metagenome assembly JAABUM01 (sample SAMN10711868, study PRJNA513369) | rock metagenome | isolation source: Antarctica rocks | place: Antarctica: Victoria Land, Siegfried Peak nord
TGTCACCGCAACGTCGGCATTGGCCGACAAGCGAACTGTGCCGTCTTCAACCTCGGCGATGAGGCCGGTCGAGATGTAGTGGTGGCGCTGGTCGCCCGAGTCCTTCTTGGTCAGCTTGATACGGCCGTCCTCGACATGGTCGACCGTGCCGACGTGGACTCCATCGGCGCCGATAACGTTGCCATGTTCCTTGATCTCATTGAAATCGACCATTTAATTGCTCCTAGACTGCTTTTCGCTGCGCTGAACGCGCATCGGCAGTCTAGGTCTTCGTTTTTGCGAGTGCTACATCCCGGCGACAGAAGACAGTCGGCCGGCAAGCACTCTAGCTCAGTTGTTTCGGGATCACAGTGAGAGCCAAGCAGCGCAGGGTAGCCTAACCCACCACGGGCCGCGGGATCCCTATGCTCGAAGCCGGCGAGGCCCATCGCTGGGCGCAGCATGCGAGTGGATGGCGGGCCGGTGGCGACCGTGTAGTCTCACGCCTGAGGACGACTCTGATCTCCCGGCGCATAGATAACGAGGTCTTACAATGCATCGACTGCTTGCTACGGCGCTGATCGCGCTTCAGTTTATGGGCGTTGCCCGTGCGGCCGAAATCACGCCCGCCATCGTCTTCTCAATGGGCGGCAAGCTGGACAAGTCGTTCAATGAGGGCGTCCACGACGGCGCCGAGGCGTTTACCAAAGCGAGCGGCATAGCGGTGCGGGAGTTCGAGCCGCAGACCGATACCCAGCGCGAGCAGGCAATCCGCAACTTCGCCCGGCGCGGCCAGGACCCCATCATCGCCGTGGGCTTCAGCCAGGCCAACGCGGTGAAGGCGGTGGCGACCGAGTTTCCCGCGCTGCGCTTCGTTATCATCGACGCCGTCGCCGAGGCGCCCAACGTGCAGTCCATCCTGTTCCGCGAGGAGCAGGGCAGCTACCTCGCCGGGATGCTGGCGGCGCTGCGCAGCGGCACCGGCAAGATCGGCTTCGTCGGCGGCATGGACATCCCGCTGATACGCAAGTTCGCCTGCGGCTACGCGCAGGGGGCGCACGCGGTGAACCCGCGTATCGAGGTGCTGCAGAACATGACCGGGTCCACCCCGGCCGCCTGGGCCGACCCGGTGCGCGGCGCGGAGCTGACCCGGTCGCAGATCGAGCGCGGCGCCGACGTGGTGTTCCACGCAGCCGGAGCGACGGGGATGGGCGTGCTGCAGGCGGCGGCGGACGCCGGCAAGTTCGGCATCGGCGTCGACTCCAACCAGAACATGCTGCATCCCGGCCACGTGCTGACCAGCATGGTGAAGCAGGTCGATATCGCCACCCGCGCCGCGCTGGAAACCGCCCGCGCCGGCAATTGGCGGCCGGGGACGCAGGTGCTGGGCCTGGCGCAGGACGGCGTGGGCCTCGCCTTCGACGGCAACAACGCCGCGGTCGTCACCGCCGAGATGCGCGGACGCATCGACCAGGCCAAGGCCGACATCATCGCCGGCCGCACCACGGTGCACGACTATATGAGCGACAACGCCTGCCCGAATTGACCGCGCCGACGGAGGCGGCTCTTTCAGCCATGTGCCTAGGGACGGTCCCGCCTGCGGTCGAGCTGCGCGGGATCGAGAAGCGGTTTGGGACGGTGCGCGCCTGCCGCGGCGTGGACCTCGTGGTCCCGCCCGGCACGATCCACGGCATCGTCGGGGAGAACGGCGCCGGCAAGTCGACGCTGATGGCGATCCTGCACGGCTTCTACCAGGCCGACACTGGCGACATCCTGGTGAATGGGCGGCTGGCAGCCATCCGCGACAGCCGCGACGCCATACGCCTCGGCATCGACATGGTGCATCAGCACTTCATGCTGGTGGAGCGGTTCACAGTGCTGGAGAATGTCCTGCTGGGCGCCGAGGGCGGCTGGCGGCTGGCGGCCGGCGCGGCGCGGGCCCGCGCGGAGCTGGCTCGGCTGGGCGACGCCTACGGCCTGCGGGTCGACCTTGACGCGCGTGTGGAAGACCTGCCGGTCGGCGCGCAGCAACGGGTCGAGATCCTGAAGGCACTGTATCGCGGCGCGGAGGTCCTGATCCTCGACGAGCCGACCGGCGTGCTGACGCCGCAGGAGGCGGACGACCTTTTCCGCGTGCTGCGTGCGCTGCGCGGCCAGGGCCGGACCGTGCTGCTGATCACCCACAAACTGCGTGAGATCATAGCCGTCACCGACCGTGTCTCGGTGATGCGCGCCGGGCAGATGGTGGCGCACCGCGAGACCGCAGCCACTTCGACGGCGGAGCTGGGCGAGCTGATGATCGGCCGCCGGCTGGCAACGGCCGCGCCTCGCCCGGCGCCGCATCCCGGCCCGGCGCTGCTGGAGGCGCATGGCCTGATCGTGCGCGACGCGGCAGGGGTGGAGCGGGTGCGTAGCGTCGACCTGATGCTGCACGGCGGCGAGATCGTGGGCATCGCGGGCGTCGCCGGCAACGGCCAGGGCGAGCTGCTGGAGGCCCTGGCTGGAATGCGCGAGCCCAGCGCCGGGGAAATCCGCCTCGCCGGCTGCAGCGTTTTCCCCGGGCGGGCCTTCAACCCCGCTGAATTGCGTCGGCAGGGCCTCGCCCATGTGCCGGAGGACCGGCTGCGCAGCGGTCTGCTGCGCCAGGCAAGCGCGGCCAATTCGGCCATCCTCGGCTACCAGGACGACCCGGCCTATCGTGGACGGTCTGGCCTGCTCTCGCCGTCGAAGATTACCGCCCATGGCACGCGGCTGATGCACGAGTATGACGTGCGGCCCGGCGACCCGGCGCTGCGCTCGGCCCTGCTGTCCGGCGGCAACCAGCAGAAATTGATCCTCGCGCGCGAGATCGAGCGTGAGCCCTCCGTGCTGCTGGTCGGCCAGCCGACCCGCGGCGTCGACATCGGCGGCATCGACGCCATACACCAGCGCCTGCTGGCTTGCCGCACGGCCGGCAAGGCGATCCTGCTGGTTTCGGTGGAGCTGGAAGAGATCCTGGCGCTGGCCGACCGCATCCTGGTGATGTTCGACGGACGGATCATGGGCGAACTCACGGCCGCCTCCGGAGCGACCGAGCAGCGCCTCGGCCTGCTGATGGCCGGCGTTGGCCAGGAGCATGACCCCGAGTGTGCCGCTTGAGCATGCTGCCCCGCTGGGCAGAACTGCTGCTGCTGCCGCTGCTGAACCTGCTGCTGGCGCTGGCCATCACGGCGCTGTTGGTGCTGGCCACCGGCAGCGACCCGGCCGTGGCCTTGAAGGCGCTGGCAGCCGGCAGCCTCGGTTCCGCGGACGCCATCGGCTACACACTTTATTACGCCACCAACATGGCCTTCACCGGGCTTGCCGTCGCGGTGGCGTTCCAGGGCGGGCTGTTCAACATCGGCGCCGAGGGCCAAGCCACCATGGCCGGACTCGGCGTGGCGCTGGCGGCGCTGAGCCTGGAAGCGCTGCCGGCCGTGGTCCTGGTGCCCGCGGCAATCGCCGGCGGCGCTGTGCTGGGCGCCGCCTGGGCCGCCATCCCCGGCTGGCTGCAGGCGCGCCGAGGCAGCCACATCGTCATCACGACGATTATGTTTAATTTCCTCGCGGCCTCGCTCACGGTTTACCTGATCGTCAACGTGCTGATCGCGCCGGGCTCCATGTCGCCGGAAACCCGGCAGTTCACCCCGGCGGCGACGCTTCCCCTGCTATCCTCCTTCGGCTTCCCCAGCTCGGCGCCGGTCAACCTGGCCTTGCCGCTGGCGTCGCTCGCCGCGGCCGCAGTCTGGCTGCTGGTCTGGCGCACCCCGTGGGGCTACGCCCTGCGCGTGATGGGCGAGAGCACCGAGGTCGCCCGCTATGCCGGTGTCGATCAGGCGCGGATGACGGTCCTGGTCATGACGCTGTCGGGCGCGCTGGCCAGCGGCGTCGCGGTGAACGAGCTGCTGGGCGCGCAGCACCGGCTGCTGCTGGGCTTCACCGGCGGCTACGGCTTCACCGGCATCGCCGTCGCGCTGATGGGCCGCAACCACCCGGCGGGCATATTGCTCGCGGCGCTGCTGTTCGGCGCCTTGACCCAGGGCGGCGCCGAGCTGGCCTTCGAGGCCCCGGACATTCCCTCCGAGATCGTGGTGCTGATCCAGGGACTGGTGATCCTGTTCGCGGGCGCGCTGGGCAACATGCTGCGCCCGGCGCTGCGACGCCTGCTGGGCCGGGTGAGGGCCTGAGGCGTTGCAGGCTCTCGATTTCATCCTGCCCCTGCTCGCCGCTACGCTGCGCCTCGCGACGCCGCTGCTGCTGGCGGCGCTGGCCGGCATGGTGTCCGAGCGCGCCGGCATCGTCGACGTGGGGCTGGAGGGCAAGATGCTGGTCGGCGCATTCGCTGCCGCCGCCTGCGCCGCTCTGACCGGCAGCGCCACGCTGGGCCTGATCGCGGGCATAGCGGCTGCCTGCCTGCTTGGACTGGTGCACGCCTATGGCTGCGTCACCCTGCGCGGCAGCCAGGTGGTCTCGGGCATGGCCATCAACATCGTCGCCTCAGGACTGACCGCGACCTTGGCGCTGTCCTGGTTCCGCCTCGGCGGCCAGACGCCGCCGCTGCCGCTTACGGCCCGCTTCCTGCCGATCAGCCTTCCGGGCACGGCGGCGCTGGCGAATTTTCCGGTGTTGGGCCGGGTCTATGGCACGCTGGTCGGCGGCCAGACGGCGCCGGTTTACCTCGCGCTCGCGTTGGTGCCGGTCAGCGCCTACGTGCTCGGCCATACCCGGTTCGGGCTGCGGCTGCGCGCCTGCGGCGAGCATCCCGCCGCGATCGACACCGCCGGGATTTCGGTGACGGGGCTGCGCTATGCGGCGGTGCTGATCGCCTCGGTGCTTTGCGGCGTGGCAGGAGCGTCGGTCGCTACGGCGCAGGGAGCGGGCTTCGGGCGCGACATGATCGCCGGGCGCGGCTACATCGCGCTTGCGGCCATGATCCTGGGCGGCTGGCGGCCCTGGCCGATCTTGCTGGCCTGCCTGGCCTTTGGGTTACTGGATGCGGCCGCCATCCGCCTGCAAGGCGTCGTGCTGCCCGGCGTCGGCGCTTTTCCGGTGGAGGCGGTGCAGGCACTGCCCTATTTGCTGACCGTGGTGCTGCTCGCCGGCTTCGTCGGCCGCAGCATTCCGCCGAGGGCTAGTGGCCAACCCTATGTGAAGGAGCGTTGATCGTGTGAAGTCAACGGCCCTGGTAACTGAGCGCATCCAACCCAGGGCGGACTCCGCCGCAGCGAAAGCTGATAAGTTGCAAAAAGCATCTAGAAGCTGCATGTAGTTGGTACGGCAAAGGCACAGAAGCGGCTCCGAAACCAGATCGGCTTTTCGGACAAGGAAGTGGCCAAGCAGGCCATCACTCTCCGCCTCGACCCGGCGAAGTTCAGGCGGCTCGAACTCCTCGCCCAGGCGGAGAACCGGACACCGACCAACTACGTCGAAACAGCCCTTCTGCGAGACATGGAAGCCAAAGAGGAGGCTGCCCGCGTGATTACCATGTTCGTTCCAAAGGAAGCCGCAGAGCTCAACCCCGGCGCCCTTATGCGGACCGAAGGCGAATCGAACGAGCGCTACGCCGAACGGTCGACGCTGATGGAGAAGCTGTTCGCCATTCCCGACGCTGAATGACCCCCGGTGATTTCGGAAGGCGCGTTCGTCGAAATCCTGTTCCCGACGACAGAAAAGCCCCGCCAGCCGGGGCTTTCTCATGTCTGCTACTGCCTCGCGGTGCGCTCGCCGCTTGCCTTGGTCGCTTACACCACTTCGGTTCCTTGGCCGCCGAATGCGCCGTTGCCGTTCGGGGTCAGGCTCTTCACACAAGAAGAAGCGGCTGCACTCAACCAGCAGCGAGCGTTCAGGCTGCACCTGAACCGCCAAGCAAGGATTCCGCTCGATACACGGTGGATCCCGAACCTGGATGTGCCCAACGGAGGCGTGATCGCAATGGCACCAGCCCGGCTGCGCCAGGAACTCTATAAATGACATTGGACCTCGTGAAGCGTTACGAACAGAACATCCAGCGCCTTGGGGTGTAATCGTACAACCGAGCATGTTGGTTGGGAGCAGGCCTTATAGGCGTTGCCGTATAGCTCGAATGTCGTGCTGCTGAGCTGGGTTCGTTGGGCGTATGGTGCCGCCGCGGGCGAGCGGGGGATTTTATGCGCAAGGGCGTTGATCGTCGCATGCCACTCGCCTTGTTAACTGACTGCATCCAACCCTTTGCAGACATTGAACGAAGCCTGTAATCGCCGGGCCACATAGCACGAGGTCGACCCATGTTGCTGTCGCACGTTCATGTCGGAGTTTTAGACTTTAATCGCGCGTTTGCTTTCTACTCTGGCGTCATGCGAGAGCTTGGGTTTGTCCTTAAGTTCTCGAAGCCAGAAAAATCTTGGGCTGGCTGGATGGAGGAGGGTGCTGCAAGGCCACTGTTTCTTATTGGCCGCCCATTTAATGGCGAAGCTTCAAATCCAGGAAACGGCCAGATGGTCGCATTACTCGCGCCCAGCCGGGGGGCCGTAGACCAAGCTTACGCCTGGGCAGTAGAGAACGGAGGCTCAGACGACGGGGCTCCGGCCTTGAGGCCGCACTATCACCCTGACTATTACGGGGCGTATTTTCGCGACCCCGATCACAATAAGATTTGCGTGTGCTGCCATAACCCAGTTTCCGACGGAAAGTCCTGAATCCGCTTTCCATCACTAACAGCCACACAACACCGCTATGGATATCAGAAATGTCCCAAGATCCCCTGATCGACGCAGCCCTGGCGGCACGCGCCACGGCCTATGCGCCCTACAGCCGCTTCGCCGTCGGCGCAGCGCTGCGCACCGCCGAGGGCGCCATCCATGCCGGCTGCAACGTCGAGAATGCCGCCTATCCCGAGGGCACCTGCGCCGAGGCGGGGGCCATCGCCGCCATGGCGCTGGCCGGCGGCCGCCGCATCGCCGAAATCGTGGTCGCCGGCGGCGGCGCGGCGCCCTGCACCCCCTGCGGCGGCTGCCGGCAGAAGCTGCGGGAGTTCGGCACGGCTGAAACTATCGTGCATATCGTGGATGCCGCCGGGGCCACGCTGCTGCGCACCAGTCTGGCCGCCCTGCTGCCGCACTCTTTCGGGCCGGAAAACCTAGTATGATCAAGGCCTACCTCGCCGGACCCGACGTATTCCTGCCCGACGCCGCCGCCCAAGCGCAGCGCAAGGTGGCGATCTGCGCGCGCTACGGCATCGAGGGCCGGCCGCCTTTGAACGAGGAGGTGACCCAACTGCAGGCAATGAGCGACGCCGACGCCTGGGTCACCATCTACGCCAAGGACATCGCCATGATGGAGGCGTGCGACGTCACCATCGCCAACCTCACGCCCTTTCGCGGCGCGTCGGCCGATGGCGGGACGCTGATCGAGGTCGGCTGGTTCCTCGGCCGCGGCCGGCCCGTTTTCGGCTATTCCAACAGCGCCACCCCGTTCGCCGAGCGCTGCCGCCAGCAGGTGGCGGCGCTGCCCGATCCAATTCCCGGCCTCAGCGTCGAGGGCTTTGGCCTTCCGGACAACCTGATGATACAGGGCGCGGCGGTGCAGGGCGGCGGGCATCCAATCGTCGTGCCGGCCGATGGACAGGACCGCCCGTTCGACGCGCTCGAGCTGTTTGAAACCTGCGTGGCGCTGGTCGCCCGGCTGCATGAGGAATAAGCGATGGCCCGGAAAATCATCGTCGACACCGACCCCGGCAAGGACGACGCCGTGGCGATCCTCCTCGCCTTGGCGTCGCCGTCGGAGCTGGAGCTGCTCGCGCTGGTCGCGGTAGCCGGCAATGTGCCACTCACGCGCACCGAGGGCAACGCGCGCCGCCTGCTGGAACTGGGCGGCCGTCCGGACATCCCGGTCTATGCCGGCTGTGCCCGGCCGCTGGTGCGCCCGCCCATCACCGCCGAGCACGTGCATGGCGGCACCGGCCTGCGCGGCCTCGAGCTGCCGGAGCCAGGGACGCCCGTGCGGCCGGAGCACGGCGTGGATTTCCTGATCGGCGCCCTGCGCGCCGCGGCGCCCGGAGAGATCACCCTTTGCCTGCTCGGACCCGCCACCAACCTCGCCATGGCGCTGGTCAAAGCGCCGGACATCGGCGCCCGCATTGCGGAGGTGGTGTGGATGGCGGGTGCGCGCAGCGCGGGCGGCAACACCACGCCCGCGGCCGAATACAATGTTCACGCCGATCCCGACGCGGCAAAGGTGCTGCTGGACAGCGGCGTCCCGCTCACTCTGCTGCCGCTCGACCTGACCCGCCAGGTCCGGCTGACGCCTACACGGATGGCCCGGCTGCGGCAGGTCGATACGGCGTCGGCGCGGGCCATGGCGACCCTGTTTTCCGACGATGACGACGCGCCGCTGCACGATCCCTGCGTGATCGCGCATCTGCTGCGGCCGGGTCTTTTTACCGGGCAGCGCATCAACGTGGATGTGGAAACCTCCAGCCCGCTGACCCTGGGCATGACGGTGGCCGACTGGTTCGGCGTCACCGGCCGCCCGGTCAATGCCATGTGGCTGAACCAAGCGGACGCCGAAGGTTTCTTCAGCCTGCTGTTCGAACGGCTCGCCCGGCTGCCCTGATGCCGTCACCCCACCAGCCTGTTCCGCCCGGCGAGCGCGCCCGCAACGGCCGCGCCGAGCCCGGCCACCACGAACACCCATGCGGCGCCGCTCCAATCGCCGCTGCGGTCGTGCAGCACGCCGACCAGCAGCGGCCCGAACGCGGCCATGGTGTAGCCGACGCCCTGCGCCATGCCGGACAGCCGCGCCGCCGTGCCGCTGTCGCCCGCCCGCAGCAGGATGGTCAGGATAGCCAGCGAGAACGCCGCCCCTTGGGCCAGCCCAAGGACCGCCGCCAGCACCCATTGCCACGACAGCGGCGCGGCGAGCAGCGCCACGAAGCTGAGTGCCGCCACCAGCATGGCCGCCGCTGCGGGCCCGCTTTGGCTTCGCATCCTGGCGGCCAGGATGGGCGCGGGCAGGGAGGCGATGATCTGGAAAATGACCGACACGGAAACCACGAGGCCCGCCGTCACGGCCGTGTCGCCGCGGCTGCGCAGGATCGGCGCCATCCAGCCGAACACCACGTAGGCGAGCATGGATTGCAGCCCCATGAACAGGGTCACCTGCCATGCCAGCGGATCGCGCCATAACCGGACCGTTCTAGGTGCGGCCGCCATCGCCGCGGTCCTCGCCGGCTGGCGCCTGATCTGCTGCGCCCATACCAGGCCCGCGACCGCCATCGCCATCACCGCCGGTAGGGTCCATGCCGCCAGCGCCCCCGCCCACCAGCCGCCCAATGCCACCCGCAGCGGCGCCGTCGTCGCAGAGGCGACCGCGGCGCCGATCGAGAGCGACATAATATAGACGCCGGTCATCAGCGGCGCCTTGTCCGGGAAGTCGCGCTTCAGCAGCCCCGGCATCAGCACGTTGCCGACCCCGATGCCGGCCCCCGCCAGCAGCGATCCGGCCAGCAGCGCCGGCGCGCTCGCCAGCCCGCGCAGCCCGGTGCCGAGCAGGATGGCCAGCAGCGCCGCGAGCGCTGTGCGCTCGGTGCCGATGCGCTGGGCCAGCCAGGGCGCGAAGGGGCTGAACAGCCCCAGGCACAGCACCGGCGCCGTGGTCAGCACGCTCGCCCCCGTCGCGGTTAGGCCGGTGTCGGCCATAATCTCGTTCAGCACCGGCGCGATGCTGGAGAAGGCCGGGCGCAGGTTGAAAGCGATCAGCACGACCGCGACCGCGACCGGCCAGCGGTTGGCACGCGCCAAGGAAATGGCCGGCCCGGCAGCCGGGCGCGCCGTGGTTTGTGTCATGGTGGTCTCCCCTGCGGATCGCGTCGTCGGCGCGGCTCCTGCCGACGAACCCATCCTCAGTCGCTGGTGAGCCGTTTCACATAGAAGATGCGATCGTGACCGGCCGGATAGTCGGTGATGCGCCCGTACTCTTCGAAACCCAACTTTTGATAGAAGCCCGGAGCCTGAAAGGTCCAGGTGTCCAGCCAGATCCCGCCCAGCCCCCGCCGTTTCGCTTCGATCTCGGCGAGCTGCATCAGTTTTCGGCCGGTTCCCATGCCCCGAGCCGGGCCAGCGGCGAGGAGCTCGACAAACAGGAAGCCATAGCCCGACCAGCCCCAAAGCCCGCCGACCACCTCGCCGTCGCGGTCACGCACGGTGACGGCCAACGGACCCCACTGGCCCGGCCCTGCGGCGCGCTCGTTGTGCTCGACAAGCGGCGCCAAAATCTTTGCACGAAGCGAGACGTCGGGATCGGTCTCAAGGGTGATCGTCCACTGACTGTCCTGCATCGGACTGCGCGCCTTATCGAGAATGGAGGGCGTTCCTCCTACACGAACGCCGGGCAATCGGCCAGCGGGGCATATCGCCGCGAGCCCGCCTTGGACAGCCTAAATTCTTGACCCGTCGCGGGGGATGGCCGCATCGTCGCAGGCGTATCCACCAAGGCCGCACCCGATGAACACCATCGACCTCAACCGCGCCAATCTTGGCCGTTTGTCCGCGCCCGTCCGCATTCCCGGCTACGACGTGGCCGCGGTCACGCCGGGCATCGTCCACCTCGGCCTCGGCGGCTTCCATCGCGCCCACATGGCCCGCTACACCCATGCGCTGATGGAGCGGCGTCCGGATATGCTCGCATTCGGCATCGTCGGCGCCGGGCTGCGGCCGGCGGACCAGGCGATGTTCGACAGCCTGACGCCGCAGGACGGCCTGTATAGCCTGGTCGAGCGCAGCGGCACGGAGGAGGCCGTCACCATCATCGGCTCCCTCGCCAGCCTGGCCTATGCGGGCGAGGACACCGCCGCGCTGCTGGATACCATCGCCGATCCCCGCATCCGCATCGTCAGCCTGACGGTCACCGAGAACGGCTATTGCCTGAACCGGGCCACCAAGGAGCTCGATCCCGACCACCCGCTGATCAAGCGCGACCTCGCCGACCCCGCCCGCCCGGCCAGCGCGATCGGCGTCGTGGTCGAGGCGCTGCGCCGCCGGCGTGATGCAGGGCAACCTGCCTTCACCGCACTCAGCTGCGACAACATCCAGCACAACGGGTCCGTGCTGCGCGCGGCCGTGCTGGCCCTGGCCCGCCTGCGCGACCCGGCGCTCGCCGCCTGGATCGAGCATGAGGCCGCCTTCCCGAACACCATGGTGGACCGCATCACCCCGATGACGGCACCGGCGGACATCGCCTACGTCGCCGAACGTTATGGCATCGGCGACCGCTGGCCGGTGGTGTGCGAGGCCTTCACCCAGTGGATCATCGAGGATCGCTTTCCCGCCGGCCGGCCCGCCTGGGAGGAGGTCGGCGCCCAGTTCGTGGCCGACGTCGCCCCGTACGAGGCCATGAAGCTGCGCCTGCTGAACGCGAGTCACCTGGCCGTCGCCGGGCTGGGGCGACTGGCCGGGCTGACCTATATCTACGAGACCATGCGCGAGCCGCTGCTGCGCGACTACATGGCGGCGCTGATGGACCGGGAAACCGGCCCCACTTTGCCGTCGGTGCCGGGCATCGACCTGCCGGACTACAAGCGCACCCTGATCGAGCGCTTCGCCAACCCGGCCATCAAGGACACCGTCGAGCGCGTCAACACCGACGCCCCGCTCAACGTGCTGATGGACTCAATTCGCGCGCGCCTGGCCGCCGGTGAGGGCATCGAGCTGCTGGCGTTGGCGCTTGCAGCCTGGATGCGCCGGATGCGTGGGGAGGACGAGGCTGGGCAGCCGATCGACATCCGCCATCCGCTCGCCGTGCTGCTGCAGGAGCGCGCCATCGCGGGCGGGGCCGACCCGGCGCCCTTGCTCGGGATCGAGCCGCTGTTCGGCGATCTGGGCCGCGATCCCCGCCTGGTCGGACCGGTCGGCCGGTGGCTGGCGTCGCTGTATGAGCGCGGCAGCCGGGCGACGCTGCTGCAGGCGAAGGATGATTTGCACTTTTAAAGCAACGCCCTGCTTGACGCGGCTTGCGCTAGCTGAAAGGGTTTGCCGAATACTTCCTGTCGGCCGCGAGCCAACAAGAAAATTTTGGGGAAACGACCGATGGCCAAGCTGCACTCATTCCTTGCGTTCACCGCCGCCATTGCCCTAGCCGCGCCCGGCGTCCGTGCCGAGTCGACCCTCACCATCGGCACCGTCAACAACGGCGACATGGTGGTGATGCAGAAGCTGGCGCCTGACTTCGAGAAGCAGCATCCCGACATCAAGCTGCGCTGGGTGGTGCTGGAGGAGAACGTGCTGCGGCAGCGGCTGACGACCGACATTGCCACCAAGGCCGGCCAGTTCGACGTGATGACGGTCGGCAACTACGAAGTGCCGATCTGGGCCAAGCAGGGCTGGCTGGAGCCGATGGACGGCCTGCCGGCGTCCTATGACGTGGATGACATGCTCAAGCCGGTGCGCCAGGGCATCAGCTACGACGGCAAGCTGTATGCGGTGCCGTTCTATGCCGAGAGCGCCATGACGTACTATCGCACCGACCTGTTCCAGAAGGCCGGGATCACCATGCCGGCGCAGCCGACCTTCGCGCAGATCGCGGAGTATGCCGAGAAGATCACCGACAAGCCGAACCAGGTGTATGGCATCTGCCTGCGCGGCAAGCCCGGCTGGGGCGAGAACATGGGCTTCGTGACCCCGCTGGTCACCGCGTTCGGCGGCCAATGGTTCGACAAGGGCTGGAAGACCCGGATCGACTCGCCTGAGTGGAACAAGGCGATCACATATTACAGCGACCTGCTGCGCAAGTATGGCCCGCCCGGCGCCACCAGCAACGGCTTCAACGAGAACCTGGCCCTGTTCGCCAGCGGACGTTGCGGTATGTGGATTGATGCCACCGTGGCGGCCGGGCTGCTGTTCGACCCAAAGCAGAGCCAGGTCGCGGACAAGGTCGGCTTCGCGCCTATGCCGACCGGGGATTATAAGGGCGGCCCGACTTGGCTGTGGAGCTGGAACTTGGGCATTCCGGCCTCGTCGAAGCAGAAAGAGGCGGCTAAGACCTTCGTCGCCTGGGCCACGTCGAAGGATTACGTCAAGCTGGTTGCCAACGCGAATGGCTGGGTGGCGGTGCCGCCGGGCACCCGGCAAAGCACCTATGACAGCCCGGACTACAAGAAGGTCGCCCCGTTCGCCGACTTCGTGCAAAAGGCCATCGACAGCGCCAACCCCAATGGCAGCACGAAGGACCCGCGGCCCTATACCGGCGCGCAGTTCGTCGCCATCCCGGAGTATCAGGGCATCGGCACGCAGGTGGGCCAGACGATCGCGTCCACATTGACGGGCGCACCGGTGGAGCAGGCGCTGAAGTCCGCCCAGGCCGCGACCGACCGCACCATGAAGCAGGCGGGCTACCCGAAGTAGGCCCCAAGAAAGCATAAGGAGGCACGATGTCCACCACCGTCGCCCCACCCATCGCGCAGGCTGCCGGAGCCAAGCAGCAGGACCGCCGGACCAATACGCTGCCGCTCGTGGGGCCGGCGGTCGGCGTGCTGCTGCTGTGGATGATCGTGCCGCTGGCGATGACGCTGTGGTTCTCGTTCCAGCGCTACAACCTGCTCGACCCCACGGTGGGCGGGTTCGCCGGCCTGGACAACTACGATTTCCTGGTTACCGACCCGGATTTCTGGGTGTCGCTGTGGAACACCTTCGTCCTCGTCGGCTCGGTGCTGGTGATCACCGTTGGCTTCGGCACCCTACTGGCGGTGCTGTTCGACCAGCCGTTCCCGGGCCAGGGCATAGCGCGGCTGCTTGCCGTCGCGCCGTTCTTCGTCATGCCGACGGTCAGCGCGCTGATTTGGAAGAACCTGATGATGCACCCGATCTATGGGGTGCTGGGCTCGCTCGCCCGCGGCGTCGGCGCGACGCCGGTGGACTGGTTCGCGGACCATCCGATGGCGTCCGTGATCGTCATCGTGTCGTGGCAATGGCTGCCGTTCGCGCTGCTGATCCTGCTGACGGCGGTGCAGTCGCTCGACCATGAACAGAAGGAAGCAGCGCGCATGGACGGCGCCGGCGCGGTCGCGCAGTTCTTCTTCATCACCCTGCCGCACATGCGCCGGGCCATCACCGTCGTCATCATGATCGAGACGATCTTCCTGCTGACGATCTTTGCCGAGATCTTCGTCACCACCTCGGGCGGCCCCGGCAATGCCACCACCAACCTGGCCTTCCTGATCTATGCCCGCGCCCTGCTGCAGTTCGACGTCGGCGGCGGCTCGGCGGGCGGCGTCGTCGCCATCGTGCTCGCCAACATCGTCGCGTTCTTCCTGGTGCGCAGCATCGCCCAGCGGTTGGAGGCCTAACGCCATGCGGCAGAGCGTCACCCAGCGCGTGCTGATCTTCGCTCTTGGATGGGGCACGGCGCTGCTGCTGTTCTTCCCGATCTTCTGGATGGTGCTGACCAGCTTCAAGGGCGAAGTCGCGGCCATCGCCACGCCGCCGCAATTGTTCTTCACCCCGACGGTCGAGAGCTACGTCGAGGTGCAGTCCCGCGCCAACTACCTGCTATTCGCGATGAACAGCCTGGTCATCTCCGTGGGCGGCACGGTGCTGGCGCTCGCCTTCGGCGTGCCGGCCGCCTACGCCATGGCATTCCATCCGACACAGCGCACCCGCGGCACCCTGCTATGGATGCTGTCGACCAAGATGCTGCCGCCCGTCGGCGTCCTGGTGCCGATCTACCTGATGTTCCGCACCCTCGGGCTGCTGGACACCCGCACCGGACTGGTGGCGATCTACGCATTGATGAACCTGCCGATCGTGGTCTGGATGCTGTTCACCTTCTTCAAGGAGGTGCCGAGGGAGATCCTGGAGGCCGGCCGCATGGACGGCGCCCGCACCGGGGGCGAGTTCTGGTACCTGCTGCTGCCGCTTTCATTGCCCGGCATCGCCTCGACCGGGCTGCTATCGCTGATCCTGTGCTGGAACGAGGCGTTCTGGAGCCTGAACCTCACCTCGTCCGAGGCGGCGCCGCTCACGACGTTCATCGCCTCGTTTTCCAGTCCGCAGGGGCTATTCTTCGCCAAGCTGTCGGCCGCGTCGACCGTCGCGGTCGCGCCGATCCTGGTGTTCGGCTGGCTCAGCCAGCGCCAACTCGTGCGCGGGCTGACGTTCGGCGCCGTCAAGTAGGGGATTTCGCACCATGGCCACGCTCGCGCTACGCGACCTGCGCAAAAGCTACGGAGCCGCCCACGTCATCAAGGGCGTCGACCTTGACATCGCCGACCGTGAGTTCGTCGTGTTCGTCGGGCCCTCGGGCTGCGGCAAATCGACGCTGCTGCGCATGATCGCCGGGCTTGAGGAGATCACCAGCGGCGATCTGCAGATCGACGGCAAGCGGGTCAACGACGTCGGACCCGCTGACCGCGGGCTCGCGATGGTGTTCCAGTCCTACGCGCTGTATCCGCACATGACGGTGGCGCAGAACATGGGCTTCGCGCTGCGCCTGGCCCGGGTGCCGAAGGCGGAGCGGGACCGCAAGGTGGCCGACGCCGCTCGCATCCTGCAGCTCGGCCCCTATCTGGACCGCACGCCCAAGGATCTCTCGGGCGGACAGCGGCAGCGGGTGGCGATCGGCCGCGCCATCGTGCGCAACCCGCGCGTGTTCCTGTTCGACGAGCCGCTGAGCAACCTCGACGCGGCGCTGCGCGGCCAGATGCGCATCGAGCTGGCGCGGCTGCACGAAGAGCTCGCAGCCACGATGATCTATGTCACCCACGATCAGGTCGAGGCCATGACCATGGCCGACAAGATCGTGGTGCTGCAGGCCGGCCTGGTAGAGCAGGTCGGCTCGCCGCTCGATCTGTATCACCATCCCGCCAACCTGTTCGTGGCCGGGTTCATCGGCTCGCCGCGGATGAACCTGCTGCCGGCCCGAGTCGTGGGCGCGGACGGCATGGGCATCGCTGTGGATCTGCCCGCCGGCAGCCGTGTCGTGGTCCCGGCACAGGCTGGCTCGGCCAAGCCCGGCGACGCGGTAACGCTCGGCATCCGTCCTGAGGCGCTGCGGCCCGATGAAAACGGGGCGCTTTCCGGCGAGGTGGGCCTGGTGGAGCGGTTGGGCGGCCTGACCTTGCTGCACGTCGTCCTGACCGGCGGCGAGGCGATCATCGTGCAGATCGAGGGCAGCGACGCGACCCGGACACGCCAGCCGATCCGCCTGGCCTTCGACCCGGCGGGCTGCCACCTGTTCGACGCGGGGGGCCAGAGCCTAACGTCCCGCCAGAGTTCAACGTCTCATATGACGGCCCACTGACGGGCTGCAATGTTCCTCGGCCTCGACCTCGGCACGTCGTCGCTGAAGGCGCTGCTAGTTGACGGCGAGCAGCGTGTCGTTGCCAGCGCCGCCGCGCCGCTGACCGTCCAGCGCCCGGCGCCGGGCCATAGCGAGCAGGACCCGGAGGCGTGGTGGCAGGCGCTGCTGACAGCGATGGACAGCCTGCGCGCCAAGCGCCCACACGAGATCGCCGCGGTCGAGGCGATCGGCCTGGCCGGCCAGATGCACGGCGCAGTTCTGCTGGACACCGCCGGCGACGTGCTGCGCCCCTGCATCCTGTGGGACGATACCCGCGCCACGGCGGAATGCCGCGAGCTGGAGCAGGCATTCCCCGCCTTGCACGAGGTCACCGGCAACCTCGCCATGCCGGGCTTTACCGCGCCAAAACTGCTTTGGGTGCGCCGGCACGAGCCCGACGTCTTCCGCCGCACGGCGCGGGTGCTGCTGCCCAAGGCATGGCTGCGCTTCCGCCTGACCGGTGAGTGCATCGAGGAGATGTCGGATGCGTCCGGGACCCTATGGCTCGACGTTGGCCGGCGCGACTGGTCGGATGCTGCGCTTGCTGCGACCGGGTTGTCGCGCGCCAACATGCCGCGCTTGGTGGAGGGCACCGCGCCCGCCGGCACCCTGAAACCCGAGCTCGCGTCGCGCTGGGGCATAAGCCGGGCGCCGCTGCTAGCCGGCGGGGCCGGCGACAATGCGGGCGGTGCCGTCGGCCTCGGCGCAATCCGGCCCGGCAGCGCCTTCGTCTCGCTCGGCACCTCCGGCGTGCTGTGGGCCACGACCGGGCGATTCATTCCCTACCCGCAGGCGGCGGTGCACTCGTTCTGCCACGCCGTGCCCGGGGTCTGGCACCAGATGGGCGTCACTTTGTCCGCAGCCGCGTCGCTCGCCTGGTGGGCCGGGGTCGCCGGCGTGCCGGAGGCCGCGCTGCTGGCCGAGTTGCCCCTGGTTCACGCCCCGAGCGAGGCGTTGTTCCTGCCCTACTTGGCCGGCGAGCGCACGCCGCATAATGACGGCGCGGTGCGTGGCGCTTTCGTCGGGCTGTCGCACGCGACGGGCCGCGCCGCCTTGACCCAGGCCGTGCTCGAAGGCGTCGCCTTCTCGTTCCGCGACTGCCTGGATGCGCTCGCCGCTTCGGGTACGCGGGTGACGGAAGCCGGGCTGATCGGCGGCGGCTCGCGCTCGGCGGCGTGGGCCGGCATCATCGCCGCGGTGCTGGGCATCCCGCTGCACCGCCCGCCTGAGGGGGAGCACGGGGGCGCATTCGGCGCCGCCCGTCTGGCGCGCCTGGCTTTGACCAATGAAGACCCAAGCGCAATCTGCACTTCCCCGACTGGGATGCAGACCGTCATGCCGGACCCGGCGCTCAGCGAAGCCTATGCCGTCCGCCTCGCCCGCTACCGCGCGCTGTATCCCTGCGTCGCTGCTGCCGGCAGCTGAGGAAGCGGCCTACTGCGGCAGCGTTTGGTCCTTCGAGGCCGCTTCCCATAAGCGTGCCATGCGCTCGGTCGGTAGCCAGGAGGTGGCGTAGGACGCATTCCCGTCCTCCCGACCGCCGATCCTGTGCGCGTTGAACGACCTAGGATCGCCGCTGAACCCTTTTCCTTCGGCGAGAGGCAGCGGCTCAGGCGAGGATGGCGCGAGGCGCAACGGGATCAGCTCGTCGAAATACATCTCTGCTATGTCCCGCGACTGGGCGATCACATGGGCGGCCGCCGGCTCCTCGATGAGGGCCCACAGCGCCCCGCCCCGGCGGTTGATCGCGAACACGCCGTGTATGGCTTGCTGACGAGTTTGCAAGTCCTTGCCGCCGACAAAGAACAGGCCCGGAACCTGCCTCGCCTCGGGCGACAGCAATGCCGAATAGTAGAACCCGCCCTTGTTGACGACGAAACCGACGACGCGATCCGGCCTCCAGGCCACGAACTCGTAGTTGAACTGCCCACCCGCCGACATACCCCATAACAGCAACGGCGCGGATGCCAACTCGGGACGGCCCAACTGGATGCTGAACGCCGTCAAAGCGTCGAGCAGCGCCTGTCCGCTGCCGCGAGCCGCGTTGGCGTAGGCCTCGATGAACATCTGCGGATGGGCCTTGTCGCTGAAATAGCAGCTGACCAGCGCCAGGTCATGCTTCGCCGCGAATGCCTGCCACTGCGGGTTTTCGACCTGTGCCCGGCCATCCTCGTCCGAGCCGGGAACGAGCACGACCACGGCCCGGACCGGCTGTGTGCCGTCCGGCCGCCACAGCCTGAACTCCGCACGGTCGTAGTTCGCCCCGGCCGGCGCGGCCCAATCAAACCTGACACCCGGCGCCAGAGCGCTGGTCCGCACGGAAAGGCTGAGCAGGATAAGCGTTAAGCCGGCGCCGAGGCGCAGCCGGCGATCCAACGTCCTCACAGCTGCATATAGTCCGCGGAGCATTATGGCCAGTGCCTTGGGTATGCAGCTTGGGTACGGTCGAGAGAAGCGTACATTGGTCCGCCTTCCGCCGTGCGGTAGCTACAAGCGTAAGCGCCAGCGGATGTTGCATTCGTTGGGTCACGACGCCGCGAGGCCGTCCGCGGACGAGCTGCTAGCCTGCCAAGAGATCCGCTAGCGGATCTGCCTCAAAGTCGTCCGCCAGCGGGTCGCGCGGCAGCACGCGGTGGCGCATGACCATCTCCGCCATTGCCAGCCGGGCAGGGTCATGCGTGGCCGCTGCCTCCCACGCCAGCGTGGCCGCCGACGTCACGTTATAGAGCGCCGATGCCGCCTGCCGTGCCAGGCGCGTGTCGCCCGCCTGGGCCGCGCTGGCCAGCTTGATGGCCCGGTCGAACGCGGGCAGCGCCGCGGGAAGCGTGCCCTCGGCTAGCAACTGCCGCACGTGGGCGCGCAGGACTGGCAACGCATCCTCCCGCGTCGCGGCGCGCAGCACGTCGAGCGCCACCACGTTGCTCGTGCCCTCCCAGATCGAGCCCAGATGCGCGTCGCGCACCAAACGCGGGTCGGCCCATTCCTCGATATAGCCGCAGCCGCCGCGCACCTCCATGGCGTCGCCGGTCACCCTGCGGGCGTCGCGGCAGGCACGGAACTTGAGCAGCGGCGTCAGGATGCGCAGCAGGGCATAGGCGTCGGGTTCGCCCAAGTCGGCACGGCGCAGGGCGTCGGCGGCCTGGAACATCATGCTGCGGGCCTGCTCCGACCACACCAGCATCTTGGCGAGCTGGCGGCGCATCAGCGGCATCTCGATCAGCCGGGCGCCGAACGCCTCGCGACGCCGGGCGACGAACAGCGCCTCGGTCACGGCGCGGCGCATCAGGCCAGCGGCCCGCACGCCGTTCGACAGGCGAGAGTTGTTGACCATGTCCGCCATCTGCCGGAACCCGGCGCCGGCGTCGCCGACCAGCCAGGCGGCGGCGCCCTCCAGCCGGATCTCGCCCGACGCCATCGACCGCGTGCCCAGCTTGTCCTTCAGCCGCACGATCCGATAAGCGTTCGGCGTGCCGTCCGACCGCATGCGCGGCAGCAGGAACAGGCCCACGCCCTTGATGCCGGTTGATGCTCCCTTGGGCCGCGCCAGCACCATGGCGAGGTCCGCGTCCGGATTGCTGCAGAACCACTTGTCGCCGTGCAGCGCCCAGCTTCCGTCGGCTTGCGGCGTCGCGGTTACGGCCGTCGCGCCCACGTCGGAGCCGGCGCCCTGTTCGGTCATGAACATCGCGCCCTGATGCAGTGTGTCCATGTCCTGGCTCAGCAGCGTCGGCAGATAACGCGTGACCAGCGCCGGGTCGCCGAAGCGCTGCAGCGTGCGGGCCAGGCTGTCGGTCATGCTGACGGGGCACAGCAGCCCGAACTCCGCCTGCACGAACAAGTAGGTCATCAAGTACTTGGCCGCGGGCGGCATCGGCACCGGCCAGCCCAGTACGCCGCCCCGATGGGACAGCGCGGCCAAGCCATAGTCGCCGAATGCCAGGCGCTCCATTGCGCGGTAGGATGGATGCTTCTCAATCGTCTGCCGGTCCTCGCCACGGCGCGTCCGGACACGCAGCGTTGGCGGGTTGCGGTCCGCCTCACCAGCCAAGGTATCCAGCTCACCGCCGGCCAGCGCGCCCAGGCGGTCCAGATGCGGGGCGAGGTGGGCGTGGAGGTCGGGCGGCAGATATAGCGCTGCAAGACGCGCCAAGGCCGGGTCGGCGCGATACAGGTTCAGCCCGTGGCTGTCCGGCACGGCATGGCTGATGGGTGGGACGCCGTCCATCAGGCCTTCACCATCGGGCAGCCGCCCTCCGACAGCGGGCGGAACGCCACGGCGCCGGGCGTGGTGGAGATGTATTTAAGAATGTCCCAGGGTCCATGGCTTTCGGCGGGGGACTTCACCTGGAACAGGTGCGTGTCGCTGAGAAACCGGCCATCGGCGCGTATGCTGGCGTGCCCAAAGCAGTCGTCATCGGTCGGCATGGCCTTCATGGCGGCGACCGCGGCCTGGCCCGACCGCATCCGCTCCGGCCCGATCGACGCCGCCGCCTTCATATAGTGCGTCGTGGCACTATAGGCGCCCGCGTGCAGGCTGCTCGGGTAGTTGTCGCCGGCCCGCGGCAGGAAGCGCTTGGTGAAGGCCCGGGTGCGGTCGTTCAGGTCCCAGTAGAACGGCTCCGTCATATACAGGCCCTGTCCCGTTTCCAGCCCCAGCGCCTTCATCTCGGTGACGAAGCCGAACATCGGGGCCACGGTCTTGCCGCCGCGCGCCAAGCCGAACTCGTGCGCCTGCTTGACGCTGTTCTCCATGTCGCCGCCGGTGTTGCAGAACGCCACCACGTCGGCGCCGCTCGCCTGGGCCTGCAGCAGGAAGGACGAGAAGTCGGTCGTGCCGGGGAAGGGATAGGCGACGCTGCCCAGCACCCGGCCGCCGCCGGCCTGGACCAGGCTGGTCACCTCGGCCTGCAGCGTGCGGCCGAAGACGTAGTCGGCCACGACCAGGAACCAGGTCTTGCCGCCCTGCTTCAGGATGGCGTTGCCAGTGGAGTGCGCGTCGCCGTAGGTGTCGGGCGCCCAATGCACCATGTTGGCATTGCACCACTTGCCCGTGAGGTCGGCGGAGGCCGCGCCCGTCACGAGCAGGGCCTTGTCCCGCTCGATTGCCTGGGTGCGGACCGCGAGCGCGATTGCGGTGTTGTTCACGTCGGCGATGGCGTCCACCGCGTCGCGGTCGAACCATTGGCGCGCGACGCCGGCGCCCACGTCCGGCTTCTGCTGATGGTCGGCTGCCAGGATTTCCACTCGGAACCCCTTCGCCTCCGGCTGGAAATCCTCCACGGCCTGCTTGGCAGCCAGCACGGACGTCGGCCCGGAGTTGTCGCGGTATTGGCCGGAAAGGTCGGTCAGCACGCCGATCCGCAGCACGGGCAACGCCGCCTGCGCGTGCGAACGCCCCGGCCGCAGCGCCGCGCCGACGAGTATGCTGTGGCCAAGCAGGCTGCGACGGCTGATGGGCATGGCTGCGTTTCCCGTTGCTGGACCGCAGAATAGACCTTCAAACCCGGCTGTCGAGGACCTCGCGCATGGTCGCCGCCAGCTCGGCGAGGTTGAAGGGCTTGTTCAGCGATTTGACGTCCCGGTCCAGTATGCCGCGATGCAGGATCGCGTTGGCCGTGTAGCCCGTCGTGTAAAGCACGGCCAGGTCGGGACGCCGCTGCAAAGCCCGCTCCACCAGTTCCGGCCCATTCAGCCCAGGCAATTGCACATCGGTGAACAGCATGGTGATTTCGGGGTGGCCCTCCAGCACGGTCATCGCCGATTCAGCGTCCTTCACGCCGAATACCTGGTAACCCAGCGTTTCCAGTGCGTCGACCGAGTAGGCCAGCACGTCCGCATCGTCCTCGACGGCCAGGATGCGTTCCTGACGCCGCGCCTGGGGCAGCTCCGGCTTCGGCGGGTCGGTTTCGATCAGCGGCGGGTGATTGGCCGTCAGGCGGGGTAGATAAAGCTTCACGGTCGTGCCGGCGCCAAGCTCGCTATAGATTTTCACGTGGCCATTCGATTGCTTGATGAAACCGAAGACCTGCGAAAGGCCTAGGCCCGAGCCTTTGCCGACCTCCTTCGTCGTGAAGAACGGCTCGAACGCCTGGGCGGCCGCCTCGGCGGTCATTCCGGTGCCGCCGTCGCTGACCGCGACCATCACGTATTGACCCGGCGTCACCTCGGCGTGACCTGCTGCATAGGCGGCGTCGAGCGAGGCGTTCGCCGTCTCGATCGTTATCTTGCCGCCACCCGGCATCGCGTCGCGCGCGTTGATGGCCAGGTTGAGCAGGGCGTTCTCCAGCTGGTTGGGATCGACCACGGCGTCCCACAGGCCGCCGGCCAAGACCGTTTCGAACTCGACGCCGCCGCCGATCGAGTGCCGGATGATGTCGGACATGTCCGCGACAATCCGGTTGGCGTCGACCGGCTGCGGCTCAAGGCTCTGCTGCCGGGCAAATGCCAGCAGGCGTTTCGTCAGCGTCGCAGCCCGCTGCGCGCCGCCTTGCGCCGTTATGATCTTGCGGTGCGCCCGCAACAGGTCGGACGCTTCGAGCGATTGCTGCGCCAACTCAAGGTTGCCGAGGATCACCATCAGCAGGTTGTTGAAGTCATGCGCGACGCCGCCAGTCAGGTGGCCGACCGCCTCCATCTTCTGTGCCTGACGCAGTTGCCGCTCGGCTTGGCGGCGTTCTGATATGTCGGTGTAGAGCGTTATGAAGCCGCCGTCCGACAGCCGGCTGCGCCGCAGCTCAAGAGTGCTGCCATCCGGGCGCGTCCGCTCGATCGCACCCGTGCTTCCGCCCGACCGCAGCAGGGCCATGCGTCGCGCGACCTCCGCGTCGACGTCGACCCGGCCGAACTCGCCCGCCGCCGCTTGGGCGCGCAAGATCTTCGAAAGATCAAGACCGGTCCGCAGCAGGTCCTTCGGCACTCCGGCAAATTCAGGGAAGTGCGCGTTCCATTTGACCAGTTTCAGCTCGGGATCGAGCATCATGAGGCCGTCAGGCATGCCAGCGATGATCGCGTCCATCTTGGTGGCCTGGACCCGGGCCTGCTCCGCTAGGGCGCCGAAGGCGTCGCTGCGGCTGCGCGCCTGCTGCTTCCAGTGGCGCGCAACCCGCTTCTCCCGCAACACGAGGATTGCGAGCAGCAGCACCATCAGAACGAGCGTGACAGTCGCAAGCATCCACATGGTTCGTTCTCGTCCGCTCCATCGCCCGAAGCCCGTAGCTATTCGCCGCTGCGAGCGACCCAGGCTCTGGTGAAATTCGAGTTGATCACCCTCCAGGGGTGCTCAGAGCACGATGCTCTCCCAACCCGAAGGCGTAACGGACCCATGTCCGTTAGCCATGCAGATTGATAACACTGTGGAATACGCTGCTCAATTGGTTTCGCCCACGCGGCGAGCGTGCAAATTGATCGCGGGCGCGGATGGTAAGCCTAGCTGATCTCGTCGGTGATGACCTCGAACTTCACGAGGCCCCCGGTCGTGCCGAAGCTCGTCACCAGCGCCACGTCGGTCGCATCACGGCCCTGGGCCATCAGCAGCCGGCCGATCCGCGGCGTGTTGAAGCGGGCGTCGAAGGTATACCAGCGTCCGCCCTCCGGACCCTCCAGGAACACCTCGAACCACGCCGAGAAGTCCATCGGGGCATCGACCGGAGGCAGGCGGATGTCGCCCAGGTATCCCGTGCAATACCGGGCCGGGATGTTCATGCACCGGCACAGCGTGATGGCGAGGTGGGCGAAATCGCGGCAAACGCCCCGGCGCTCGTCATAAGCGTTGCGCGCCGTCTTGTCCGGCCGGGCATACTCATAGCCGAAGGTGATACGCTCATGGACGAAATCGCAGATCGCCTGCACCCGGGCCCAGCCGGTCTCGGTCGAGCCGAACAGCGACCAGGCCGTGTCCCCCAGCAGGTCGGTGTCGCAATACCGGCTGCCCAGCAGATAGACCAGGGTCTCCGATGGCAGCTCGTCGACAGAGAGCTGCCGCGCCTCGGGCACGACGATGTCGGGGGCGCCGTCACTCTGGAATTCGAACAGGGTCGAGATCATCAGCGGTCCCGCCGGCGCCAGGATCCGGTGGCAGCTATTGCCGAAGCCGTCGGTGTAGCGGCGCGCCTCGATGGGCGGATCGAACTTGATCACCTCCGGCGTCAGCGGGGCGCCCGCGCGGGACGGATGCACGCTCAGCAGCAGCAGCATCGGCACGGGATACGGGCAGTTATAGGCGATGTTGAAGCCGGCTTGGATGCGGATCATTGCTACCTCTTGGGAATCCTTCGGAATGTCAGGGTCTGCCGTTCTGGTCAGGTGTGGTTTCTTCTGAGGTCACGCGAACCGCGACCTCCATGCCGATGCAGTCCGACGCCGCCCCGATCCAGCTTCCCGCAAGCGGGATCGCCTGGCGCGCGTCGCGCACGACGGTGACGCGGATCAAATCGCGGCTGCCGATGATGCTGTTGGTGGGATCGAACTCGACCCAGCCGGCGCCGGGCAAATACACCTGCAGCCAGGCGTGGGTATTGCCGCCGCCGTAGTACTCAGCGGCGCCGGGCGCGTCGCTGTCGGAGGATGCTCCGCTGCTCGGGGTGTAGATGTAGCCGCTGACGAAGCGGGCGGCGAGACCGAGGCAGCGGACCGCCTCCATCATGAGCACGGCGAAATCCCGGCAGGTGCCGGTGCCCCGGCGCAGCGTCTCGGTCGGGGACTGAATGCCGGGCTCGCGCCTGATCTGGTAGGTGAACTGCCACCGGATTTGCTGGGTCATGGCGACCAGCATGGCCCAGGTTTCGGTGGGGCCGTCCGTGCGCACGAACGAGCGTGCCCAACGGTCGAGCTGATGCGACGGGTCCGGATACTGCCGCTCGGTCGAGCGCAGCAGGTCCGCCATCTCGTCGGGGTCGTAGCTGAACGGATAAACCCGGGCGTAGTCCTCGAGGCACGGCTCGATCTCTGGGGCGTCCTGGTGCGCGTGGTCCAGCCGCAGGGTGCTGGTGAACGTAAGCTCGTTGGCGCGTCCGGCGAAGCGGGCGATCGCGATGTTGTTGCCGAACACGTCGTGGACCCAGCGCAGCTGGACCGGCTGCGGCGTGATGTCCAGCCGTGCATCGAGGTGCCGCTGGTCGTGGCTGTCCCGTGGGCGCAGCATCATCCGATGCTCCCCGAACGCGACGAGGCGACGATAGCGGTAGGTCGTCCGGTGATGGACGGTCAGGACTGGCAACAGGCGCCCCGGATCGGTCGGGTGAGGTGATTAGGCATGCAATCAGACTACTTTCCGACGATAGTGCCGTAAACCGACCTGTGCGGCTCGGCTGTGTTGCGGGGACTGCCGACGTGCCGGCGTGACCCGATCCGGGTCATCAAACTTTGCAAGTTCTATGCCGCCAGCGAGGAGGGACACCATGCACACCATTCGGATCGGCTCGGGCGCTGGCTACTCGGGCGACCGCATCGAGCCCGCCGTCGAACTCGCCGAGCACGGCAATATCCGATACCTGGGGTTCGAGTGCCTGGCGGAACGCACGATCGCACTGGCGCAGGGCGAGCGGCTGCGCGACTCCGACGCCGGCTACGACCCGCTCCTGGTCGCCCGCATGGAGGCCGTGCTGCGTCCCTGTGCGAAACGTGGGATCAAGATCGTCACCAACATGGGCGCCGCCAACCCGGCCGGCGCTGCCAAGGCCGTCGCCGCCGTGGCCCGTCGCATGGGCCTGACCGGGCTGCGCATCGCGGCGGTGGCCGGGGACGATGTGCTGAGCGTGCTGAACCAGGGCGAATACCGCCTGATCGAGCGGCCCGGCACCGTCGCCGATTTGGGCGGCACGGTGCTGTCGGCCAACGCCTATATGGGCGTGGCCGGCATCCTGGAAGCGCTGCGCGGCGGTGCAGATGTCGTCGTGACCGGCCGGGTCGGCGATCCCGCACTGTTTCTGGCGCCGCTGGTGCACGAGTTCGGCTGGGCGCTCGACGACTGGGACCGCCTGGGCAAGGGCACGCTGGTCGGCCACCTGCTGGAATGCGCCGGGCAAATCACCGGCGGCTACTTCGCCGACCCAGGCTATAAGGACGTGGCCGACCTGGCCCGGCTCGGCTTCCCGATCGCCGAGGTCGGCGAGGACGGATCGGCCGTGATCACCAAGGTCGAAGGGTCCGGCGGGCGGGTGAGCCTGAAATCTTGCAAGGAGCAGCTGCTCTATGAGGTGCTGGACCCCGCCGCCTATCTGCAGCCCGACGTCACCGCCGACTTCTCCGCAGTGCGGTTCGACGAGATCGGGCCGAACCGGATTGCCGTGTCGGGGGGCACCGGACGGGCGCGGCCGGACACGCTGAAGGTCTCGGTCGGCTACCGGGATAGCTACGTGGGCGAGGGGCAGATGTCCTACGCCGGCCCCGGCGCCATGGCGCGGGCGCGGCTGGCGCTGGATATTGTTCGGGAGCGCCTGCAGCTAACCGGCGTCCGCACCACCGAGACGCGGTTCGAGCTGATCGGCGTGGACTCCGTCCACAAAGGCGGCGCGGCGGGACCCGTTCAGGATATGCCGGAGGTCCGCATCCGCGTCGCCGGACGCACGGACAGCATGGCGGAGGCAATCCGCATCGGCAACGAGGTGGAAACGCTCTATACCAACGGCCCCGCTGCCGGCGGCGGCGCCTGGAAGTCCGCCAAGCAGGTGATCGCCGTCCTCTCGACCTTGCTGCCGCGCGAGCTCGCGACGGCTACCGTGCAGTATGAGGTGGCCTGACCATGCAGCTCCGCGAACTCGCCCACGCCCGCGCCGGCGACAAGGGCAACATTTCCCAGATGTCCGTCATCGCGCATGACCCCGGCGACTACGCCTTCCTGGCCGAGCACGTCACCGCCGAACGCGTGCGGGCGCACTTTGCCCCCATCGCTGCCGCAACGGTCGAGCGCTATGAACTGCCGAACCTGGGCGCGCTGAACTTTGTCCTGCACGGTGCGCTTTCCGGCGGCGTGACCCGCTCGCTGGCGCTGGATGCACACGGCAAGTGCCTGAGCGCCGTGCTGCTGGAGCTGGAGCTGCCGGACCACCAGCGGCCCGGCTGAGCGACCTCTGCTCAAACGACGCTGGTCATGCCGCCGTCCACGTAGATCACCTGGCCGTTGACGAAGTCGGACGCGGGGGAGGCCAGGAACACCATGGCCCCGCCCAGCTCCTCGACGCGCCCCCAGCGGCCGGCCGGGGTGCGGTTGCATAGCCAGGCGGTGAACTGCGGATCGTCGACCAGCGCCTTCGTCAGCTCTGTCTCGAAATAGCCGGGGCCGAGGCCGTTGACCTGCAGGCCGAACTTCGCCCAGTCGGCGCACATGCCCTTGGTCAGCATCTTCACCGCGCCCTTGCTCGCGGCATAGGGGGCGATGCCGGGGCGGCCGAGCTCGCTCTGCACTGAGCACACGTTGATTATTTTCCCGTGGCCGCGCGGGATCATGTGCCGGGCAACGGCCTGGGCGACGTAGAACACGCTATCGAGATTGGTGCGCATCAGCTCGTGCCACGTCGCGTGCGCGAAGTCCTGCAACGGGGCGCGGCGCTGGATGCCGGCGTTGTTGACCAGGATGTCGATTGGGCCGAGCTCCGCCTCGATATGCGTCACCGCCGCCGCGACCGCGTCGCCGTCTGTCACGTCGAACGCCATCGTATCCGCATGGTGGCCCGCTGCGCGCAGGGCATCGGCCGCCCGGTCCAGCTTGGCAGCGTCCCGCCCGTTCAGCACCACGGACGCGCCGGCTTCGGCCAGCGCATGGGCCAGAGCGAGGCCGATTCCCTGGCCTGACCCGGTGACAAAGGCGCGCCGGCCGGTTAGGTCGAATAGGGACATCTTATCGCTTCCTCCATCGCCGTCATTGATGACATGTATCGGGACCGAGGGAGGACGCAATGCAAGAAACGGAGCCGCCATGAGGGCCGCAATCATCCATGGCGCCCGCGACCTGCGGGTCGAGGAGGCCGCACTGCCGCCGGTCGGCCCCACCGACGTTGCGGTGCGCATACGCGCCGGCGGAATTTGCGGATCGGACCTGCACTACTACCAGCACGGCGGGTTCGGCACCGTGCGGCTGCGCGAGCCGATGATCCTGGGCCACGAGATCGCCGGCGAGGTGGTCGAGGCTGGGGCCGAAGTGACGCGGGTCCGCACGGGCGATATCGTCGCGGTCGATCCCAGCCGGCCCTGCGGGCACTGCCGCTATTGCCAGGAGGGCATGCCGCGCCATTGCCTGAACATGCTGTTCTACGGCAGCGCGATGCGCTTCCCGCATGTGCAGGGCGGCTTTCGCGAGATGTTGGTTTGCACCGAAGCACAGGCGGTGCCTGTCCCAGCGGGAATGCCGGTTGAGAAGGCTGCCTTTGCCGAGCCGCTGGCGGTGTGCCTGCACGCTGCGACGCAGGCCGGGCCGCTGCTCGGCAAGCGCGTGCTGGTGACCGGCGCCGGGCCGATCGGCGCATTATGCACCATGGTGGCCCGGCATGCCGGCGCACGGGAGGTTGTAGCGACCGATGTTGCCGACGCCCCGCTCGTGGTTGCCCGCAGTATCGGGGCCGACGCAGCATTGAACACCCATACCGATCCCGGAGCCATGGACCGCTTCGGCGTCGACAAGGGCTATTTCGACGTGGTGTTCGAGGCATCGGGCAACGGACACGCCCTGACCGGCGCCATCCACGCTGCCCGGCCCGGCGCCGTCATCGTCCAGGTTGGCATCGGGGTAGAAACGCCGCTGCCCATCAACGCCCTGGTCGCCAAGGAATTGCAGCTCCGCGGCACCTTCCGATTTGATCGGGAGTTCGAATGGGCGGTCGGCTTCATCGGCACGAGCGCCATCGACGTCACGCCGCTGCTGACCGAGGTCGTGCCGCTGGCCGAGGCCGTCCGTGCGTTTGAGCTGGCCGGCGACCGGTCCCGTGCCATGAAGGTGCAGCTCGCTTTCTAAGTGGCGTGCAAGGCCGGATCGACGGGCGAGGGGGGTGTGCCGCCCGCCTCGATCGCTGCACCCGCCAGCAAGCAAAGGTCCTCACGGTAGCGGCCGGCGATGACCTGCACGCCGACCGGTGCCGTGCCGACCATGCCGGTCGAGACCGTCAGCCCGGGCAAGCCCATCAGGGGCAAGCCGGTCTGCGTAAGCTGTGCCGCGAGGACTCGCTGCCATCCAGCGTCGCCTTGCAGGTCTAGCCCGTCCGGGAATGGCAGCTCCGCCGAGACAGGCAGCAGCAGCACCGGATAGCGCTCCAGCAGAAGGCTCCACTCGCGGGTAAGCGTCGCCCGGCGCACCAGAGTCTGCGCGATCACGTCCGGCGGCAGGTTAGTCGCCGCCTCGCGTTCCGCCCCCAGGATCGCCAGCGCGCCCGGATCGCCTTCCCGCTCCGCCGCGTCATACAGTGCGGCGAAGCCGTCGCCGAGCCATAGGCGGCCCTGCAGCTCCGACGACTCCTGCAATGACGGCGTGTCCTCGATCTGCTCGACCGTCCAGCCTGCGGCTTCGAGCCGCCGTGCGGCGTCGAGCAGGGCGGCTTCTACCTCCGGCACGATCGCCAGGCCGTCGGGCCGCAGGCAGAGCGCGGCGTGGCGGCGGACGGGCGGGCCTTCGAGCGGCGCCGGCACCCACCAGGGATCGCGCATGTCGGGCGCCGCCATCGCGGCCAGGCCCAGGCGCAGGTCGGCGATGGTGCGGCCGATCGGCCCCGACACCGCCATGAGCTGCGGCCCGATCCCACGCTCCGGCCCCGAGGCGTTGAACGCCGGCACCCGGCCCAGGGTCGGACGCAGCCCGTGCACGCCGCAGGCATAGGCGGGGTAGCGGATGGAGCCGCCGATGTCGGTGCCGTGCGCCAAGTGCCCGATCCCTGCCGCGACCGCCGCCGCCGCGCCGCCGGAGGAGCCGCCTGGTGTCAGCGCCGGGTCGCGCGGGTTGTGGGTGGCGCCATACAGGCGGTTGTCGGTGAACCAGCGCAGCGAGAACGCCGGCGCGTTGGTGCGGCCGAGGATCACCGCCCCGGCGCGGAGCAGGTTGTCCACCACCGGGCTGTTCGCGGCGGCGATCAGGTCCCGCTGTATGGTCAGCCCGTTGCTGGTGGCGAACCCGGCCTGGTCGGCGTTGATCTTGATCGTGACGGGCACGCCGCCGAGCGGCCCCGGGTCCTCGCCGCGGGCGATGATACGGTCGACCGCGTCGGCTTGCGCGAGCACCTGGTCGGGCCGGTGGTCGACGACGGCGTTGATGCGTGGGTTCACCTGGTCCAGCCGGTCGAGCGCTGCCTGCGCCGCTTCCCGCGCCGAAACCGCGCGCCAGCGGATGCGGTCGGCCAGTTGCGTTGCGGACAGGTGCCATAGGTCGTTCAATGCGGGGTCCCTCCTCGCGCGGATCTCGTCAGAGCGATCCTAAGCGGCTCGGATGTTCGCGGACAAGACGTCTCACCTTCAAGCTGTTGAGCCTGCAGATGACCGGCCATGCTCACTGCTCCCTCTCCCGGAGGGATAGGGCTTTAGGTTAGCTCAAGTATAGTGAGGGTTTCGCCAACTCGGTGGTGCGCCGCCTTAGAAAGCGGAAGGATCGGCCGGGGTGGTACGGCGTGGCAGATGCCCAGCAGGTTCACCGCCGCGTACATCACGCGCAGGCTGCTGAATTCGGTGAACAGGTCCCATAGCGGCTTGAGCCGTTGGTTCAGCCGCCGGGCCTCGTCCGGGTTCGGGGTGGCCGCAAGAATTTGCATGGCAAGCTGCGGAAACAATCCGCCCACGACGCTATACCAGGCGTCCCCTCCGGCCAGCATCGCCTCAGTCGCATTCGCGTCCACGCTGAAGCCGAGCGAGAAGCCCGCCGCAGTCTTGGCGCGCAACTCGCGCAAGAGGTCGGGGACCGCACTGGCGGCGGGCGAAGGGTTCTTCACGGCGACGATGTTCGACACCCGGCTCAGGCGCGCCACCAGATCGGTGCTGATCGTGAAATGGGTCGTGCCGGGATTGTTATAAACGCACAGCGGCAAGCCCACCGCCGCGGCCACGGCCTCGAAATGGGTGAACACCTCGTCGTCGGTCAGTGGTGTATAGGAGACGGGCGCCAGCAGGACGGCGTCCGCCCCCGCAGCCTTCGCGTCCTGGCCGAACCGCACGGCGTCGTCGGTCCGCAGCGCGCCAATCCCGACCAGGATCGGCACCTTGCCCCCGACCTGGTCCACCGCGGCCTCGATGGCCCGGCGCCGTTCCCCGCGGTCCAGATAGGGGTAGGACCCCGTGCTGCCCAACAGGCCGATCGAGTTGACCCTGGCATTCGTCAAACGCGCCAGCAGCGTCCGCAGCGCGCCGGCGTCGACGCGGCCCTGCTCGTCGGCCGGGGTGATCGGGAAGGCGGATAGGCCGCGAAATATCGTCATGGCTTCATCGGATAGCACATCACCGGCTCAGCTCGCGGATCATCTCGTCCAGCCCGCCCGGCGTCAGCGGATACATCCGGTCCTCCATCAACTGCCGCACCATGCCGATCGAATGGGCAAAATCCCACTCCGCGCGCGGCACCGGGTTCAGCCAGGCGCTGCGCCGCCATTGGCCGAGCAGCCGCGCCATCCAGGCGCCGCCGGGCTCGTCGTTCCAGTGCTCGACGCTGCCGCCGGGCGAGGCGATCTCATACGGGCTCATGGTCGCGTCGCCGACGAAGATCGCGCGGTAGTCCGGGCCGTAGGTGCGTATCACCTCCTCGGTCGGGATGGTGTCATCGCGCCGGCGATGGTTGTGCTGCCAGACGCGCTCGTAGGGACAGTTGTGGAAGTAGTAGAACGCCAGATGCTTGAACTCGCTGCGGGCAGCGGAAAACAGCTCCTCGGACGCGCGCACGTGGTCGTCCATCGAGCCGCCGACATCCAGGAACAGCAGCACCTTCACCGCATTATGCCGCTCCGGCACCATCTTCAGGTCCAATGACCCGGCGTTGTGCGCCGTCGCCCGGATGGTGCCGGGCATGTCCAGCTCGGTCGCCGCCCCCTGGCGGGCGAACCGCCGCAGCCGCCGCAACGCCAGCTTGATGTTGCGCGTGCCCAGATCGACGCCGTCGTCCAGGTCGCGGAACTCGCGCTTGTCCCACACTTTCACCGCCCGGCAGTGGCGGCTGCCGTCCTGGCCGATCCGCACACCCTCGGGGTTGTAGCCATAGGCGCCGAACGGCGAGGTGCCCGCGGTGCCGATCCACTTGCTGCCGCCCTGGTGCCGCCCCTGCTGCTCCGCCAAACGTTGGCGCAGGGTCTCCATCAGCTTGTCGAAGCCGCCCAGCGCCTCGACCTGCGCCCGCTCCTCGGCCGTGAGGTGTTTTTCAGCCATGCGGCGCAGCCACTCCTCCGGCAGCTCGCGCATGGCGGGCTCGCCGGGCGCACCCTCCGCCGCCGTGGCCTCCAGGCCACGGAACACCTGGCCGAATACCCGGTCGAAGCGGTCGAGGTGGCGCTCGTCCTTCACCAGCGCGGCGCGGCTGAGGAAATAGAAATCCTCGACGCTGTAATCGGCCACGCCCAGCCTCATCGCGCCGAGAAGGGTCAGGTATTCGGTGATGGACGCCGGCACCCCCGCCTCACGCAGGGCGAACACGAATTGCGCGAACACGTCAGCCGCCGCGGCGGTTCAGGAACGCCAGCCGCTCGAACAGATGGACGTCCTGCTCGTTCTTCAGCAATGCCCCGTGCAGCGGCGGGATCAGCAGATGCTTGTCTTTGCTGCGCAGCGTCTCGGCCGGCAGGTCCTCGATCATCAGCAGCTTGAGCCAGTCCAGCAGCTCCGACGTCGCGGGCTTCTTCTTCAGGCCCGGCACGTCGCGAACCTGGAAGAACACGTTCAGTGCCTCCCGCGCCAGGTCCCGCTGCAGGCCCGGGTAGTGCGCCTCGACGATCCGCTCCATCGTTCCCCGATCAGGAAAACGGATGTAGTGGAAGAAGCAGCGGCGCAGGAAGGCGTCCGGCAGCTCCTTTTCATTGTTCGACGTGATGATCACCACCGGGCGGTGTTTCGCGGCGACGGTCTGCCGGGTTTCGTAAACAAAGAACTGCATGCGGTCGAGTTCGAGCAGCAGGTCGTTGGGAAACTCGATGTCCGCCTTGTCGATCTCGTCGATCAGCACGACCTGCGGCCCCTCGGCGTCGAACGCGTCCCACAGCTTGCCGCGGACGATGTAGTTGGCAATGTCTGCCACCTTCGGGTCGCCGAGCTGGCTATCCCGCAGGCGCGACACGGCGTCATATTCATATAGTCCCTGCTGCGCCTTGGTGGTGGACTTTACGTGCCACTCCACCAGCGGATAGCCCAGTGCGGCGGCGACCTCGTAGGCGAGCACGGTCTTGCCGGTGCCGGGCTCGCCCTTCACCAGCAACGGCCGCTGCAGCGCGACGGCGGCGTTGACCGCGACCTCGAGATCGCGGGAGGCGATGTAACGCTTGGTGCTTTTGAAGCCGCTCACTCGGTGTTCCCTTCAGGCCAACGCGGCAGTCATGCTACCCAATCCTTGGGCGTTGATAAGGGCGTTGGTGCTGAACGGCTACGCCTTGGCGGTGCGGCCCCGCTTCTTCGGCGGCGCAGCCGGCTCCAGCGCCGCCTTGCGGCCCAGCCCGAACTCCTTGGCGAGCGTCGAGCGGCGCTCGGCGTAGTTGGGCGCCACCATGGGATAGTCCCGCGGCAGGCTCCAGCGCTCGCGATACTGCTCGGGCGTGAGGTCGAAGCGCACCTTCAAGTATCGCTTCAGCATCTTCATCTTGGCGCCGTCCTCGAGGCAGACGATGTAGTCGGGGAACACCGACCGCTTGATCGGCACCGCCGGCTGCGGCAGTTCCGGCGGGCTCACGACCGGCTGCTCGACGCCGGCCAGCGCCGCATACACGTCGCGAATAAGCGCGGGCAATGCATCCGGCGCCACGGCGTTCTTGACGACGTGCGCCGAGACGATCTGCGCCGAAAGACGAAGCAGATCGGAAACGGGTGATTGTACGGTATCTGACATCAGGAAATACTTCCGGTAAAGGTTCGGTCTATACTGCATGTAGGCTGGAAACAGCGCCACTGCTGCCCCGCATGGATCACGATAACGTAGCCCACTATTGCTGCCCGCGTCGATCTCAAACAGAAATTCCGCAGCAACCTTCGCCCGGCGGCTACGTGTAGAGTTAGCTCGGCATTCAAGCCGGGCGGACCAGTTAGGGATATTGCGGCGTCACTGTCCAATCTGAGGTAAGCAGAACTGCGTGACGAAGGAGGTAATAATGACCAGACTGGCAATTGCGTTGCTCGCCATCTGTGCGCTGACAAGGATCGCCCATGCAGCGGACCCGTTGCCGGTGCGCATCACGGTCATCGCCGATCTGGACGACGGCATTTACAATGCCCGTTCGGGGCGCGGCGGCGTGGACGCGACGCGCATGGCGGTGGCGGATTTCGGCGGCGCCGTTTTGGGCCGGCCGGTCGTGATCGACGCGCTGAACGACCACAAGATGATCCACGACCTTTACGTTGTCCAAGTCCTGCCGTCGGCGCAGTTGACCGACCCGCACGGCTGGTATCGCGTGCTGCAGACGGTTCCGGCAAAAACCGCGTTCCCGGCCGGGACGCAGTGCCGTATGTCGCCGTAATGGACAATTCGATGGCAGAAAATGCGCCGGCCGTAACCACCGTGAACGAGGACGGCGCCTCGCCCTACGTCCTGCTGTGCGAGCACGCATCCAACTATATCCCCGCTCACTACGCTGGACTGGGGCTGCACGGGCCGGACCTGGGGCGCCACATCGCCTGGGACATCGGCGCCGCGGAGCTTGCACGCCGGCTGTCGCGCCGGCTGGACGCGCCGTTGTTCCTATCGGGCTATTCCCGGCTGCTGATCGACTGCAATCGGCCTCTGCTGACGCCTACCAGCATCCCGACCCGCAGCGAGGATACCGAGGTTCCCGGCAACCAGAACCTCACCGCAGAGGAGCGGGAGCGTCGCGCGGCTGCCTATTTCACGCCGTTCCACGACCGGGTCGCGTCGATGCTCGACCGGCGGCAGCGCTCCGGCACACCGACGATCGTCGTCGGCGTACACAGCTTCACCCCCGTGTTCCGCGGCGTCGCCCGGCCTTGGCAATGCGGCGTGCTCTATGCGGCGGCGGCAGGGTTTGGCCAGGCCTTGGTCGCCCGGCTCGCCGCCGACCCGGACCTGAACGTCGGCGACAATCAACCCTACCAGATCGGCGCCACCACGGACTACACCGTCCCGGTGCACGGCGACCAGCGCGGGCTCACGGCGGCGCTGATCGAGATTCGGCAGGATCTCCTGGCCACGGCTGACGGTATCGAGGATTGGGCGCAGCGCTTGACCCCCGCCCTCGCCGACGTCGCGATATCGTTCAAGGAGTCTGAGCGATGGTGAGGGCGCTGCGGCGTTACCGTTCCGGCTCCGGCAGGCCAAGCTCGACCAGCCGCGCATAAAGGCCGGCGCCATACGGGATCGCCGCATCGTTGAACATGTAGCCGGGATGGTGGGGCGAGAAGCCCTCGCCGTTGCCGACATTCAGGTAGGCACCCGGCACCTGCTCCAGCATGAACGCGAAGTCTTCGGACCCCATAACCGGCGGCTTGTTGGTTGCGAGCTTCGCCGTCCCGACCAGGTCCGTCACCGCCTGCCGCACCGCTGCCGCCGGCTCCGCCGCATTAACGGTCGGCGCGAAGATCAGCCGCCAATCCAGGCTCGCTGTCGCGCCGAAACCCGCCGCAACGCCCTCTGAGAGACGTCGCATCGCCGCCTCGATCTGCTCGCCCACTTCGCGTTTGAAAAACCGCGCCGTGCCCGAGATCGTGGCGCTCTGCGGGATGACGTTGTAGGCGTCGCCGCCCAATACCTTGGTGATGCTCACCACGGCCGGGTCCCGGGGCGACAGGTTGCGCGAGACGATGGACTGCAGCGCCGTCGCGATATGGCAGGCGGTCAATACGGGATCGACGCTCATCTCCGGCCGCGCGCCGTGCGAGCCTTTGCCGCCCACGGTGATGTCGAAGAACGCGCCGCCCGCCATGACGGCGCCCTCGCCCACCGCGTAGGCGCCCACGTCCATGCCGGTGCGGTTGTGCATGCCGTAGATGACGTCGCAGGGGAAGCGCTCGAACAGGCCATCCTCCAGCATGGCCAGCGCGCCGCCGCAGCCCTCCTCGCCGGGCTGGAAGATCAGGTTGACGGTGCCGCTGAACCGCCGCGTTTCCGCCAGGTACTTGGCCGCGCCCAGCAGCATGGCCGTATGCCCGTCATGCCCGCACGCATGCATCTTGCCCGGCACGGCCGAGCGGAACGGCAGGTCCGTCATCTCCTGCATCGGCAGCGCGTCCATGTCGGCGCGAAGGCCGATGGCCCGGTTGCCCGCACCGGCGCGCAGCACGCCGACCACGCCGGTCCTACCCACGCCACGATGCACCTCGATGCCCCATCCCTCGAGCTTGCGCGCGACCAGCTCGGCGGTGCGATGCTCCTCCAGGCCCAGCTCGGGATGGGCGTGAATATCGTGGCGGATCGCGGTCAGCTCGGCGTGGTCGCGGCGGATATGGTCGATTGTGGACACGGGCGTTGCTCCTGGGCGCAGTCTTGCGGCATGGACCACTATGGCCGGATCAGTTCGCCTGCAAGCCCAGCATGCGGTCGCGCAGGTCCTCCGAGGGCGGCCGGGCGCCGATGAACCCGGCCAGAAGGTGATAGGCGAGATCCGGATTGGCGAAGTCACCGATCAGCCGGTTGTTCGCCATCACTCGGACGCGCTTGGCGGTGAAGATGTAGGCCGAGGTGTCGCCGACGTTCACCGCCGGCGCCGCCGCTATCAGCCGCTCGAAGTCGGCCTGGTCCGATGCTGCGCAGCTGCCATCGCCGCAGTTCCTTTCCTCGCCCTCGCGGAACTGCTTCTCGATCTGCTCCTTCGATCCGGAATGCAGGAACTTCAGCAGAATGACCTTGGGTCCGGGGGAGGCGAGGATCTGCTGCGCGTCGTGGCTCGGCCGCTGCAAGTAGAGCCCGGCGATATAGGCCTTCACCCGGAAGATCGTCAGCGTCCGCAGCCCTACGCCATTCAGGACAAGGGGCTGGCCGTCGACCACATAGCTGTCGGGCAGGGTCGCGCCGGCTAGGGTAGCCGCCATCGCAGACGAGGGGAGCCAGAGGCAAATCAAAAGCAGCGCGAGCGTTCTTATCATGGTTGACCGTGGGTTCAGACGGAAGGGCGTCGCGCCGTCTCAGTGCTTGTGATGCACCGGCCCTTGCCCGAAGACCGGTGTCGGGATGCCCTCCAGGCGAGCCTTGAGCTGCAACGCCAGATACAGCGAATAGTGCCGCGATTGGTGCAGGTTGCCGCCATGGAACCATAGCGCGGGCTGCGCGGTCGGCTTCCACATGTTGTGCAGCTCGCCCTCCCACGAGCCGGGATCCTTCGTCGTGGCGGACCCGAAGCCCCAGCACTTGCCGACCCGGTCCGCGACCTCCGGCGAGATCAGCCGCGCCGCCCAGCCGTTCATCGAGCCATAGCCGGTCGCATAAACGATCAGGTCCGCCGGCAGCTCGCTGCCGTCGTTCAAATGGACGGAATGCTCGCCGATCCCAGTCACCTCGACGCCGCTGCGCAGCTTGATCCGGCCGTCGGCAATCAGCTCCGACGCACCTACGTCGATGTAGTAGCCGGACCCGCGGCGCAAGTACTTCATGAACAGGCCCGAGCCGTCGTCGCCCCAGTCGTGCATGAACCCCGCCTTCTCCAGCGCCGCATAGAACGGCGCGTCCTGCTCGGCGATGCGCTGGTAAACCGGGATCTGGAACTCGTGCATGATGCGGTAGGGGATTGAGGCGAAGGTCATGTCGGCCTTGTCCGTCGTCATCCCAGACGCCACGGCCTGCTCGGAATACAGCCCGGCCAGCCCGTGCTGCATCAGCGACTCCGATTTCACCACGTGGGTGGACGAGCGCTGCACCATCGTTACATCCGCGCCGTTCTCCCAAAGGTCGGCGCAGATATCATGGGCGGAGTTGTTGGAGCCGATCACCACGCATTTCTTGCCAGCCCATGCCTCGCCGCCGGGGTGTTGGCTGCTGTGGTGCTGCACGCCCTTGAACCGGCCCATGCCGGGGAAGTCCGGCTTGTTGGCGACGCCCGACACGCCGGTCGCGAGCACGAGCTGTTTCGGCCGCAGCGTGACCGGCTGGCCGTCCCGCGTCACCTCCACGATCCATTCGCCAGCCGTGTCGTCGTAGCGGGCCCCGCGGCACTCGGTGCGTGTCCAGTAGTTCAGCTCCATGACCTTGGTATACATCTCAAGCCAGTCGGCGATCTTGTCCTTGGGCGAGAACACCGGCCAATGGTCCGGGAACGGCAAATAGGGCAGGTGGTCGTACCAAATCGGATCGTGCAGGCACAGCGACTTGTAGCGGCTGCGCCAGGCGTCGCCGGGCCGGTCGTGCTTGTCGATGATGATGGCGGGCACGTCCAGGCGCCGCAGCCGCGCGCCCAGGCCGATGCCGCCCTGCCCGCCGCCGATCACCAGCACGTAGGGCTGGGTGGTGTATCCCAGCTCGGACTGCTCCTGCGCGCGGCGCTCGGCCCAGCTTTGGCGGCCCTGCGTCGCGCCATGCTCGGCGCCTTTCTCTCGGGTCTCGCCGCGCCGCTCCTCATAGCCCTTCAGCTCCGTCAGCGTGGTCAGCAGGGTCCAGCATTTGCCGTCCTTCAGCCGAAGGTGTCCCCTGCCGCGGCCCGTCGCAGTCTCGAAGCTGATCCAGCTTTCAACGACCCCGTCGGCGCTGGTGGCTTCCCCTTCGACCGTCCAGTCGGCGGGATGCGTATGCGGCAGCGCGTCCCGCAGCATGGCGGCGATGGCGCCGCGCCCTTCCAGCGTGACGATGTTCCAGGTGAAGGCCACGAGGTCGCGCCAGAAGCACGTCTCGGCGAACTGCCCGGCCGCGTCCTCCGCGTCGCCTCGCGACAGCGCGTCCTGGAACCCTGAAAGCCAAAGCGCCGCCTTCTGCGACGCGGATTGATCGAGCATGGCCGTCCCCTTCCGCCCATTTCTTATTGCTTTGCACGCTATCGGGGCTGCGCTTCCTTCGTCAACGGCTGCGGCCCCGCCTCCGCCATCAGCAGGATGTCGCCTTGGAACCGGAACGTGACGCGCCAGAATCGGTTGGAGGCGCCAGCCCGCTGCGTCCAAAGGCTGGGCTGGCCCGAAGAACTTAGCGATTTGGCCCATCCAGAAATTAGCGTTGCATCCCCGGCTAGATCAAAAAGCTAGGCACGAAGGCCCATGACGGAACGAATTTCCCAACATAAACCATCGTTCATGCGGCATCGGTAACATGCGGAGCATGTAATGTTGAGCGCTGGTTGAAATACGTCCAGAGTAAGGCAAGGCCGGTCCTCAAAAGATAATAACGCAACGGACTATGCGCTTCAAAGGTAAACATACGCATGGCAATTTTTAAATGGGCTAAGGGCGTCTCGGGCGACTGGAACACTGCTGCCAATTGGCTGACCAATACGGTTCCGAATGACCCGACTGCGGACGTAGTAGTCGATGTTGCGGCGGTGGGCGCGCCCGGTTTCTACACTTTAAAGATCGCGGCCGGCGCGAACGACGTGGTCAACTCGCTCGATCTCGCCAATTCGACCATCGGCCTGGAGGTCGACGGCACGCTGACCTTCGCGCCGGGTTCCAAGGGCGCCCTCGGCCGTGAGTTCCAAAGCAGCCCGCTGACGATGAACAACGGCACGATCGTGAACGCCGGGTTGATGTTCACCTTCATCCAAACCACCGGCAACGCGCTGTTCTCCGGCACCAATCCCATCTATACTCTGTCCACGTGAGAACCCGAAAATCGGCTGGCGAGTCGATCCTTATATGAGCGGCGTTCCGGGGATGCGAAGTTTTCGGGTTCTCACGTGGACAGAGTATATATCGCGTGGGAGCTGCAGGTCCTGGACGGCACCGCGACGGTCGATACGTCGAGCATCGCCCAGTATGACGCGGTCAAGCACGTCCTGTTTGACGGCGCCTTCGAAGCTTTGGGCGCCGGCCGAACGATCAACCTCGGCGGCAAGCTCGGCGGCCTCGCGGTCGACGTCGAAACCCTCACCGGGCCGAAGCCCACGCCGACGCATAGCTATTGGACGCAGCTCATCTATGACGATCCGGGCTCGCAGATCAACGAGTGGAACGGCACCAGCTACGTGTCGATCGAGTCGACGTTGAAGCTGATCAGCGACGCGGCCTATGTGACCGTGCGCAACGGCCGTGACTACGCGACGGTCAACGCCCTGACCATCGGCAAGGACGGCGTGTTCGAGCAGGCGGGCGGCAGCCTGACCACCGGCGGCCTCACGCTCCTGAGCGGCGGCCTGCTGATGGGAGGCATCTCGCCAGCCGGCGGCGGTCCGAGCATTGGCAAGGTTGTAGTGAACGGCGCGGTGACCAATAACGGCGAGATCGTCTCCGAAGGGCCGGGGATGGTGTTCCGCAACGCCATCTCCGGCACCGGGCAGATCGTCTTCAACCGCACCGTCAACCTGCCCGGCTTTGATACGCCCATTCCCCCGGCGGTCGCCGGAACGCTGGAGGTGGGCAGCGTCGGCGCCGGTCAGACGGTGACGATGATCGGCGGCGACACGCTGATCCTCGACAATGCGGCGGGCTTCGCCGGAACGGTCGCTGGGTTCGCGTCCACCGACAAGATCGTCGTCAACAGCGCCGCCGCGGTGACGGCTGCCACCTATGCCGCTGGGGCTAATGGCGTCGGTACGCTCACGGTCAGCAGCGGCGCGACCGTCTTGGGCACGATCGCCCTCGCGGGCAACTTCGCTGGGCAGAGCTTCCAGGTTACGCCGGGCACCGCGGCCGGCAGCTACAACCTGACCACCACCGCCACGCCTCCCGAGGTCGTCCGGTTCCAGCTTACCGACTCGACGACTGGAGTATCTTCGACCGCAGCCGGTGAGGTTTATAGCGGACCGGTCGTTGGCTTGCAGTTCCAATACATCACCGTAACCCCCGACAACCTGAATATCGCTGCGACGGTGCCCAACACGTTCGTCCACGCCGGTTCCGGCAACGATGCGATCGACGTCAGCAGGGTAAGCGGCAACAACGTCCTGGATGGCTCCACCGGCTCCAACTTCCTGGTCGGCGGTGCCGGAAACGACACGTTCTTCGTCGATGACCGCACGGCGACCACCGACATCTGGAGCACGGTCGTCAACTTCCACTCGGGCGACGCCACCACGATCTTCGGCGTGACGCCCACGGGCTTCACGTTCGATTGGGAGGACAACCAGGGTGCCGTCGGATCCACCGGCCTGACCCTGCACGCGATCGCGCCAGGGAAGCCGATCGCGTCGGTAACCCTTGCCGGATATACCAAGGCTGACTTGGGCAACGGACGCCTGACTGTGCAGTTCAGCGATAGTACGGGAACCGCGGGCACCTATATGTTTGTCCACGCGAACTGAGCGGACGCTGTTTCAACGGTGCTGTAGTACAGCACCGTTGACTGCGGCTATTTGTTTGAAGGAATAACGCGCATTCCACTGCGCCGTTCGGTCAAGGCTGCCGCGGCAGCCAGACCTCGATCGTTCCCCGCGATGGGCGCGGCTGGAACGTCGTGAAATCCCGCAGTGTCCAATTCAGCCCCGTATCGGCCATCAACCCGACGGCCTGCCTCGCGGCGGGTTCGTCTTCTGGGTGGAAATAGCGGATGCTGGGCCGCGCCGGCGTGTCCGCCACACGCCGGGCCTCGACCGTACCAGGCCGACCGCCAAACGTCCTTAGCAGTTGGGCGGACAAGGCCTCCGCCGGTGCCGATCCAACCGGAACATGGATGACCACTCGCGAATCCAGACGTTGGTTTGGGCGTTGTTCTGGACGTGGATCAAGTGCCGATGACGTGCTTGCGCCAGGGGGACGCCAATCCGATGGCCTGTCCACGGGGCTGTTGCGTTGCTCCTCCACTGGCGGCGCCGACGGCGCCACGTTTTCAACCGGCGCAGGAGCGATAGCCGGCGCCGGCACAGGGGCGGATACGGTTGGTGCGGCCGGCGGAGGCGCAGCAGCCACGATCCGACGCGCCGGGACGTCACGATAGAACAGCCGGTGCAGGCCGACGTAGGCCGCTCCAGTCATCGCTGCAGCGGTTATGAGCGCCAGCAACCCGAAAGCCGCAATGCGCCCGCGACGCGGTGCGGAACGAGGCACCGCCGCCGCGCTAAGACGCCGAGCATCGTCCACCGCGGCCGGCTCAGCGTTGCGTGGCAGCGTGGCAGGAAATGGCTGTTCCGGGCTGTTGAATTCTGGGTCCGCCGCCTCGAACATCCGCGTGCCACTTGGGGCAGGCGCCGGCTCAATGATCGGCTTCAGCGGATCAGGCCCGATGACCAGGGCCTGCCGCAGCGGCGCCAAATCCTCACTGTCCAGCAACGCCTGGAACGTCGGGCGTCCAATGAAGGCCACCTGCAGCGTCGGTTCCCCGGCCTGCGCGAAATATGGCGCCATCGCCTGCAGCGAGCGCAGCACACCGTGCTGCAGCCGCTCCGCCTGCCTGATCAGCAGCACGACGCACGCCTCCTGCCCTTGCCGCTCTGCGATGGTGCGGGCGATCAGCCGGGCATTCTCCGCCAATCGCGACGGGCTGTCTGCCCGGGCAATCGGGGCCAGGATGCGCTCCAGCATCGAATGAGAACGCGACGCGCTGCCCATGCGTATCACCCGAACGTCGGGCGTGGCCAAGCTGGATAGCAAATCAGCCAATGCGCTGGCGTGTCTTTGGTCATCGTCGAGCAGGACAGCGGTGAACGGCCGGCTGTTCGGTCGCGCCGGCGGCCCGTGCGCGCCGGTTCCGGCGAGGGCGCCAGTATCCTGCATAGCCTAGGGCGTCGCCTCCCCTTCGACCGTGACCGCCTGGGCCTTTTGGCTCTGCGATTGCTGAAACTCTCGGAACAGCCGCTCCTTTGCGGCCGGCGACAGCGTCCGAGCCTGCGTCGCGGCCACCGGCCGTGCCGGCGCCCGGATCGTAGGTACTTTCAAAACGATCGGCTTCGCTGCGGAAAATGTGTGCGGCTCGCCTACGCATCCACCCAGCAGGGCCACCGCGCCAACCGCAGCGACCGCCCAGAGACACCTGCGGTCACGCATGGCCAGCCTCGATTACATCGCGAACTAAGGTCAACACAGCGAGCTTAACGGGATGGGGCCGCGCCGGTTCACCGTCCTGCCCAGGCGCCCGCCGTCAAGTTGCCATGGCCTGCTCGCCTCAATTCGTAGTCACCACGTGGATGTCGCCCTCACGCTCGATCACGCTCAACGACACCTGGCCCGGCGTGCGGCTGATCACTACGCTCACCCACGCGCCACTCAACGAGAGTTTGCGCAGCGTGAGGCAGTCGATGAAAGCGGGCAGTTCGGGATGGTCGAACCGCACGGCCCGTGCGGCCGGATCGAAACTGAGACCAAGATTGGCCTGCACGAAGGCCGGGATGGTCGCGGCGGCCCAGGCCTGCGGCGTGCATGCCACGGGATAGGACGTCGGCCCCTGACCCGGGCGGCGGTGAAAGCCGCAGAACAGCTCCGGCAAGCGGCGCAGGTCCATCGCGCTCGATGCGGAATAGATAGCGTCGAACAGCCGGGCCGTCTCGGCCCGCAGGCCCATCCGGGCCATGCCGAGCGCGATCATGGCGTTGTCGTGCGGCCAAACGGAGCCATTGTGGTAGGACATCGGGTTATAGCGCGCCTCATCGGCAGCCAGCGTGCGGACGCCCCAGCCGTTGAACAGCCGGAACTGCATCAGCCCCTCGGCGACGAGCCGCGCCCGACCTGGAGCGGCGATCCCGGTCATCAGCACCTGCCCGGCATTGGATGACCGCACCTGGCATTGCTGGCCCTCGCCGTCCAGCGCCAGGGCATAGGTGCCCAGCCGCTCGCACCAGAACCGCGCCTCGAACGCCTGCCGCAGGGTTTCGGCCGTGGCCTGAAGCGCTGCCGCCCGCTCGCCGTCCCCAAGCCGCCGGGCGATGGAAGCGCCGGCGATGCGTGCGGCATAGGTGTAGCCCTGCACTTCGCATAGCGCGATCGCGCCGCGCGCCAGCGTGCCGTCGGCGTGCGAGATCGAGTCGTAGCTGTCCTTCCAGCCCTGGTTCGCCAGCCCTTCCCCGGTGCTGCGCTCATATCGAATGAACCCGTCGGCGTCGGCCCGGCGGTCCATCCATCTAAGCGCCAGGTCGATGTGCCCCCATAATCCGCGCAGCGTTGCGACGTCGCCGGTGCGGTCGAGGTATGCGCCAGCCAGCATGACGAATAGCGGTGTCGAGTCGACGCTGCCGTAGTAGCGGCGGAACGGCACTTCGCCCAGCGCCGCCATCTCGCCGCCCCGCGTCTCGTGCAGGATCTTGCCGGGTTCGGCTTCCGAGGCCGGATCGAACCCGGTCGCTTGCTCCTGCGCCAGGAAGCGCAGCACGCCGGCGGCCAGCGCTGGGTCGAACGCCAGCATCAGCAGCGCCGTGATCAGCGCGTCCCGCCCGAAGGCGGTGCTGAACCATGGTATCCCGGCGTAAGGATAGGGCCCAGTCGGCTTATGGGTGACCAGCATACGCAAATCGCTAGCGGATTGGCGCATCGTTTGGTCGAACTCCTCATGACGTGAGGAGATCACGGCCGTGCGGGCGGCGCTGGCCCGCAGGCGACGCTTGGTTTGCACATAGGCGGCCAGGAACGCGGCGCGTGGACGCCGCGCCGCTTCGGAAGCGCGGCCCGCCTCCAGGCAGGCCACCTCCAGGAAGATCGTGGCGTGGCCGCGCGGCTCCAGTTCGAGGTCGAACACCGCGGTGTCGGCGGTCAGCGTCTGCGGCGCAGGCTCAAATGCGAGGCGCGTCGCGCGCACGACCCGGTCCAGGCCGCAATAGGACAGGGTGACGCTATCGCCGGTCATCGCAGGCTGGAGCCGCTCGCCCCGTCGTTCACGGCTCATGCCGCGCACCTCGAACAGATCGGCGAAGTCCGCCTCGAAGTGCAGTTCCAGCCGCACCCGATGGCGCGTGAAGGCGAAGTTGCGGACGGCGAGCCGCCCGTGGCACGCGGCGTCGCCCAAGAACAGCGAGCGCTGCAGGTGGATGACGCCCTGTTCCGGCACGGCCGGGCCGAGGTCGGATGCACTGGCGTTGGACAAGTCGGACGTGAGCATCACGTTGTCCGATCCCAGGGTGGCGCTGAGCAACAACGGCCGCGTGCCGCCGAGCGCGAGATCGAAGCGTGAAAGGTAGCGTGTGTCCTTATGATACAGTCCGTCGGTGCTGCCCAGCACGGCCAGGATGTCGCCGCCGTGGTCGAATACGCCGAAGGTGTCCCCGCACTTGATGGTCCGATATCGACGTTCCTGCAGCGAGACGGACGCCGATACGGAGAAGGGCTCGGGCGTTTCCGTGGCCGGATCGACATTTTGGGTGGCGATTACGTTCATGGGTGAGGCCTCGAATGGTGGGTGGGCCTGGGGTACGGCGGCCGGTAATCCAGGGCGGCAACACCGGTATCCAGTCCAAAGTATTGTCGCACGCTGGGTTTAGCATAAAAAGAATGAGGCGGCTTTTGACTTTGTAGCTAGGCTAACACGCTGTCGCAGTTGGGTTTACACAGGGCGCGATCAAGCTGCATGGCGCCCAGGACGCATACGGAGACCGTAACGTTCACTGAACGTTAGTAGCTTGCAACATATTGTCCAACAAACCAAGCGATGCGATGCGGATACCAGAAGGGATGGGAAGGCGTGTCAGGCGGAGCACCAAAGCCAGGGTCGTCCACGGCGGCCGATCAGAATCCCTCCCGCACGACGTCGCGGGTGAAATAGCTGAGGATCAAGTCTGCACCCGCACGCTTGAAGGCCCCAAGCGTTTCGCGCACTGCGCGCGCCTCATCGAGCGCCCCAGCCTGCGCAGCGAACTTGATCATCGCATACTCGCCGCTGACTTGGTAAACCGCCACCGGCAGCAGCGTCTGCGCCCGGATGCCGGCCAAGATGTCGAGATAGGCGAGGCCGGGCTTCACCATCAGCAGGTCGGCCCCCTCGGCCTCGTCCTCCTGGCTTTCCCGCAGCGCCTCGCGGCCGTTCATCGGGTCCATCTGGTAGGTCTTGCGGTCGCCCTGCAGGTCGCAGCCGGACGCCGCACGGAACGGACCATAGAATGCCGAGGCGAACTTGGTCGAATACGCCATGATCGGCACGCCCGAGTGCCCGGCGCCGTCCAGCGCGCGGCGGATCGCGCCGATCTGCCCGTCCATCATCGCGGACGGCGCGATCAGGTCTGCCCCGGCGTCGGCAGCCACTACCGCCTGGCGCGCCAAGTTCTCGAGCGTCGGGTCGTTCAGTACCTGGGTCTCGCCGCCTTCGAAGCCCAGCACTCCGCAATGGCCATGGTCGGTGTATTCGCAAAAACAGTTGTCGGTCATCACGACCAACTCTGGCGCGGCCGACTTCACGATGCGCGTCATGCGCGCCATCAGGCCGCCGGCCCGCATGGTGTCGCTGCCGGTGCCGTCCTTATGGTGGCTGATGCCGAACAGCATCACCGCCCGGACCCCGTCCCTGGCGATCGCCTCGATTTCCCGCGCTAGCCGGGTCTCGGGGATGCGCGACACGCCCGGCATTTCCGCGATCGGCACGGCGTCGTCGATCCCCTCCTCGACGAAGATCGGCAGGATCAGGTCGGTGGCGGTCACGGACGTCTCGCGCACCAAGGAGCGTAGCGCGTCCGTGCGGCGCAGGCGGCGTAGGCGGGTGGTGGGAAACATCGGTCCTCACGGCTGGCGCGCCGCAGGACAGCCCCGGGCGGCGGCGTCAAACTGCCCGGGCTGCGTCCGCTTGGCTAGGCTGCAAAGAAGCCCCGGGAAGCGTGATCATATGTGATGCATCCCGACCCTCCCCCGGGGAGAGGGCTTTACAAGGATTGAATAACTCCATGTGCGATGGGCCGAGGGTTCCCGGGCTACTCGGGGCCGGCGATGCCGCCGGGGTGCTCGCCACGCTTCGCCTGGCTCTTGCGGACGCGCATGAACTGATAGACGCCGATACCCAAAACAATGATCAGGGTGACGAAGGACAGGATAACAGGAAGCGAGAATTGGTGGTCCATTGCGAAACCTCCCAGATATTTGCAGTTGCATTGTGACGCTCGGTGTCGAATGGCGGTTGCACCCTGCCCAGACTATCGCGGAGGTTTGAGAACTATCGCGGAGGTTTGAGCAGGTCCGCCCAACCTGCTAACGTCGTCGCCATGCACATGAGCCTCGCGCCGCGCCGGATCGTCCTTTGATGCGTGAGGTGTTTCCCTTCTCCGCCATCGTTGGCCAGGACGAGATGAAGCTGGCGCTGCTGATTGCCGCGACCGACCCGACCATCGGCGGCGTGCTGGTGTTCGGCGACCGCGGCACCGGCAAATCGACCGCGGTCCGCTCGCTGGCCGGCCTGCTGCCGGAGATGCCGGTAGTCACGGGATGCCCATACAACTGCGCGCCTGGCGCGGAGGCTGGGCTGTGCGGCCACTGCCAGGACCGGCCGCCGGGCACGGCGCCGGGGCACACGGCCACGGTTCCGGTCGTCGACATGCCGCTGGGCGCCACGGAGGACCGAGTGGTCGGCGCGCTCGACCTCGAGCGGGCGCTGGCCCGCGGCGAGAAAGCGTTCGAGCCCGGCCTGCTGGCCCGCGCCAATCGCGGCTTCCTGTATATCGACGAAGTGAACCTGCTCGAGGACCATCTGGTCGATTTGCTGATCGACGTCGCGGCGTCGGGCGAGAACGTGGTGGAGCGCGAGGGGCTGAGCATCCGGCACCCGGCGCGCTTCGTGCTGGTCGGCAGCGGCAACCCGGAGGAGGGCGAGCTGCGGCCGCAGCTGCTTGACCGCTTCGGCCTTTCGGTCGAGGTGCGGACGCCGGACGACATCGCGACCCGTATCGCCATCGTGCGCCGCCGGGACGGTTTCGACCGCGACCGCGCCGGCTTCGTCGCCGAGTGGCGCGCGGAGGACGAACGCTGCCGCGACCGGATCGAGGCGGCGCGAGAGCTGCTTCTCGCGGTCGAGGTGCCCGACGCGGTGCTGGAGGACGCGGCCCGGCTGTGCATGCGGCTCGGCACCGACGGATTGCGCGCCGAACTCACCCTGTTGCGCGCCGCCCGTGCGCTGGCAGCGCTGGATGGCGAGGTCGAGGCCGCGCGGACGCACCTGCTGCGGGTCGCTCCGTCCGCGCTGCGCCACCGGCTGCGCCGCGATCCGCTGGACGAGGCCGGGTCGACAACAAGGGTGGCGCGGGCGGTCGAGGAGCAGTTCGGCACATGAGCAATTCTGCTGTCGAGGAGGGCTGGACCGATCCGCGCTGGTATGACGCGAGCTGGGCGGCGGCGTTGTTCGCCGTCGATCCCGTGGGCACCGGGGTCGTCTTGCGGGCGCTCGCGGGTCCGGTGCGCGCCCGCTGGCTCGCGTTGCTGCGCAGCCTGCTGCCCGCGGGCCCGGTGCGAACGATCCCGCTCAATGTTCCTGACTCACGGCTGTTGGGCGGCCTCGACCTCGCGGCGACGCTGCAGGCGGGCCGGCCTGTTGCGGAACGCGGCATCCTGGCCGAGGCCGATGGCGGCGTCGTGCTGCTGGCCATGGTCGAGCGCCTGCCGCTCGGCGCCGCCGCGCGCATCGCTGCAGTGATCGACCAGGGTGACGTCGTGGTCGCACGGGACGGCCCGATGCGTCGTCATGCGGCGCGCATCGGCGTCATCGCGATCGACGAGGGCATGGCCGAAGACGAGCGTGCGCCCGCCGGGTTGCGCGACCGGTTGGCGTTCCATGTGGACCTCGCCGATATTGGCGCCCGCGTCATCGACGGCCCGCTGCCCAGCACGGCCCAAGTCGCGGCCGCCCGGCTGCTGCTGCCCCAGGTGCGCGCGCACGGCGACGTGCTCGACGGGCTGTGCCATACCGCGGCGGCGCTAGGCATAACATCGGTTCGCGTCCCGTTGTCGGCGCTGCGTGCGGCGTGCGCAACGGCAGCACTCGCTGGGCGCGACACGGTGCTGGACGCGGACGCGGCGCTCGCCTGCCGGTTGGTGCTGGCGCCGCGCGCGACCATGCTGCCGACGGCGGAGCCACAGCCGGCGGATGCGCCACCAGCGCCGGAACCTTCCGAACCCCCTGAGGGAGCGGAGACCCAGCCCGTCCCCGACGGCGTCCTCCAGGATATGCTGGTCCAGGCTGCGAAGGCGGCGATCCCGGCTGGGCTGCTGGCGCAGCTTACGGCAGGCGACAGTCCGCGATCCCGGGCGCCGACGGCCGGAGCCGCTGGGACATTGCAGAACGCCGGCCGGCGCGGGCGGCCCGTGGGCACCCGCCCTGGCGACCCGCGCGGCGGCGCAAGGCTCGACCTGATCGCCACGCTCCGCGCCGCCGCGCCCTGGCAACGCCTGCGCCAACGGGAGCAAACCGGGCGGGTTGAGATCCGGCGTGACGACTTCCGCGTGACCCGCACCAAGCAGCAGGCGGAGACGACGACCATCTTCGTGGTCGATGCTTCCGGCTCGCAGGCGTTCAACCGCCTGGCTGAGGCCAAGGGCGCCGTCGAGCTGCTGCTGGCGGATTGCTACGTGCGGCGGGACCGGGTTGCGGTGCTGGCCTTTCGCGGCACGGCGGCGCAGGTGCTGCTGCCGCCCACGCGGTCGCTGGTCCGGGCCAAGCGCAGCCTGGCTGGCCTGCCCGGCGGCGGCGGCACACCCCTGGCGGCCGGAATCGACGCCGGGTTCATGATGGCGGACGGCATCCGGCGTCGCGGCGGCACTCCGACCCTCGTGCTGCTGACCGACGGCCGGGCGAACGTCGCGCAGGACGGCAAGGGCGGCCGGGCCCGCGCCGACGCCGACGCCATGGCAGCCGCAAGGCAGGTCCGTGCCGCACGCCTCACGGCGTTGCTGGTCGACACCTCGCCCCGGCCGCATCCGGCGAGCCAGCGCCTCGCGGCCGAGATGGACGCGCGCTACGTGCCGCTGCCCTACGCCGACGCGGCTGCCCTGACCCGTGCCGTCCGGGCAGGGTTATGAGCGACCGGCGCGGCTGGCAGCGGCAGGGACGGGACTGGCCGAACCGGGAAAGCAGCCGCTTCGTCCGCGCCGCCGGGCTGCTGTGGCACGTGCAGGTCATGGGCGCAGGGCCGGTGCTGCTGCTGGTCCACGGCACCGGCGCCGCGACCCATTCCTGGCGCGCGCTTGCCCCGCTGCTGGCACGGCATTTCACGGTCGTCGCGCCCGACCTGCCCGGCCACGGGTTCACCGATACGCCTGCAACCGCGCGTCTGTCGCTGCCGGGCATGGCGAAGTCGCTGCAGGGGTTGCTGCGGGCGCTCAACGTGACGCCGGCGCTGGCGGTGGGCCACTCGGCGGGTGCCGCGATCCTGGCGCGGATGACGCTTGATGGGCAGATCGCGCCGCGCGGCCTGGTCAGCCTGAACGGCGCGTTCGTGCCGCTGGAGGGCGTGCCCGGCCAGATTTTCTCGCCGCTGGCGAAGCTGCTGGTCGGCCTGCCGCTGCTGCCGCAGCTCTTTGCCTGGCGGGCGAAGGACGACACGGTGGTGGGCGGCATGCTCGAAAGCACGGGGTCCCGCATCGATGCGCAGGGCGTCACGCTCTACGGCCGCCTGATCCGCAACCCCGTGCACGCCGCCGCCGCCCTGGGCATGATGTCGCAGTGGGACCTGCACCCTTTGCTGCGCGACCTTGGCCGCCTGACCGTGCCGCTGCTGCTGGTCGTGGGCGCGAACGACCGCGCGGTGCCGCCCGCGCAAGCCACGCGGGTCCGCGACCTGATGCCAGGCGCCGCCCTGGTCTCGATGGCCGGGCTCGGCCACCTCGCGCATGAGGAGCGTCCGGACGACACGACCGCGATCGTGCTCGGCTTTGCCCGCGAACTGGACGTGCTGCCCGCATGATCACTCTGCCCGCCAATCACCCGCAGCGCATCCAGCTCAACGATGAGGTGCACGCCCGGCCGCCTGAGCTGCTCGTGGCGCCGATCCGGCTGTCCTACCTCGCCTTGTTCTCCGACACCGCCGCGCGGGAGGGCGGATACAGCGCCGTCTGCGCGCTGGCCGAGCGCTACGGCGTGGCGCCGCCGCCCGAGGGGGCCAACCATTACAGCGCCGACCTCGGGCCATTCCGCATCAAGTGGGAGCGGCACACCGAGTTTGTGCGCTACAAGTTCATCATTGCGGGAGTGGGGCCGGACCCGTTCGCCGATCCCGCGATCGCCGCCGTCCCGGCAGACTGGCTGGCCAGCCTGCCTGACCAGGTCATGGTCGCGACCCACGTCGCGCTGCTGCCGCCGGATCCCGACGAGGCCGACCCCTTGGCGACCGCAAGGCGGCTGTTCCCGGGCAACGTGCTGCTGGGTTCGGCCGTCAGCAGCGGCGCGGCGGCGGCCTTTACCGACTTCCGCGTGCGCCCCGACGGCTTCAGCCGCGTGCTGCTGCTGGACCGCAGCATGACCCCGGCGCAGGCCGGCCGCGTGGTGCAGCGCCTGATGGAGATCGACACCTACCGTATCATGGCGCTGCTCGCCCTGCCGGTCGCGCAGGCGCTGGCGCCCGAGATTGCGCGGTGCGAGCGGGAGGTGGCCGGAATCACCGCCGCAATGGTCACGGCGCGCGACCCGGACGAGCCGGTGCTGCTGGAACGCCTGACCCGCCTGGCCGCCGAGATCGACAGCCGCCAGGCCGACAACCTGTTCCGCTTCAGCGCCGCCTTCGCCTATGACGGCCTGGTGCAGCGCCGCATCCAGGAACTGCGCGAGACGCGTATCCCGGGGCTGCAAACCTTGCAGGAGTTCACCGAGCGGCGATTGGCCCCGGCGATGAACACCTGCCGGTCGGTGGCAGGCCGGCAGGAGGAGCTGTCGCGCCGGGTCGCGCGGGCCACGCAGTTGCTGGCGACCAGGGTGGGCGTGACGCGGGAGCAGCAGAACCAGTCGGTGCTGGAAGCGATGAACCGCCGGGTGCGGCTGCAACTGCGGTTGCAGTCGACGGTCGAGGGCCTGTCGATCGCCGCAGTCACCTATTACATCGTCGGCCTAGTGGGATATGCCGCCAAGGCGTTCAAGGCGGCAGGCGGGCACGTCGAGCCGGACCTGGTCATGGGGATCAGCATCCCGATTGTCACGGCGCTGATGGCATTTGGGCTGCGTAAGGTGCGGCAGGCCGTGGCGCACGAGTAGGCGGCACGGATGGCAGAGCTTTTCGCAAGCGGGCGGGTGCTCGACTTGATCCTTGCCGGCATGGCGTTGGAGGCGGTCGGGCTGATCTTGCTGTATCGCACTACTGGCCGCGGCGTGCGGCCCGCTCGCTTGCTGCCGAACCTGCTGTCCGGCATGTGCCTGCTGTTGGCGATGCGCGTTGGCGCTGGCGGCGCTTGGTGGGGCTGGGTATCGCTTGCCCTATTGGGCGCGCTCGCCTTCCATCTCGTGGACCTCGGGCGCGCCTGGCGTTAGGGGCCTACGCGGGCTCGAGCACACGGGGGCGATGCGGCAGGTCGGTGAGGCCTAAAGGCTTGGGGATCAAGCAGTCCGGCAGCGGCTTTACCGGGGTAAAGTCCTGCGGCGTCGTATCGGGCGGCGGCGGCACCGGGGCTGGGGTGTGGGGGCCGTCCCCATCCCACGATCCCCGGGGCGGGCGCCGCACCATGATCAGCTCCCGGCACGCAAACGCCAGCGGTATGCCGAACGTCAGGATTCCGCTCAGAATGACCTGGGTTGATGACTCCATGTTTCCTCCCATTAAACCGCGTCGGAACCGTAGCATATGGCGAGTTGCCGCCAGGGCGATACCGAAACCGGCAGTGCCTCGCCGGTAAAGCTCGCGTGAATTCTAGTGCGTGGGTGGGGTAGGCTGCAAGAATGGATTGTGGATACGCCAGAGATAACGAACCTACGCCGCAATCACCCGCTGCGACTGCTCGCCTAGCCCTTCGATGCCCAGCCGCATCATTTCGCCGCCCTTGAGGAACACCGGCGTCGGCTTCTTGCCCATGCCCACGCCCGGCGGCGTGCCCGTGCTGATGATGTCGCCGGGATGCAGCGTTATGAAGTGGCTGACATAGCTCACCAGCTTCTGCACGTTGAAGATCATCGTCTTGGTGCTGCCGTCCTGCATGCGCTGTCCGTCCACATCCAGCCACATGTGCAGGTCCTGCGGGTCCGGAACCTCGTCCCGCGTCACCAGCCATGGACCGGTCGGACCGAAGGTGTCGCAACCCTTGCCCTTGTCCCAGGTGCCGCCGCGCTCGATCTGGTATTCCCGCTCGCTCACGTCGTTCGCCACGCAATAGCCGGCGACGTATTGCATGGCGTCGTTCTCGGGCACGTAGGTCGCGCGCTCGCCGATGACGATCGCGAGCTCGACCTCCCAGTCGGTCTTCTTCGACCCGCGCGGCAGCCGCACGTCGTCGTTCGGTCCCTGGAAGGCGCCAAGCGACTTTAGGAACACGATCGGCTCCTTAGGGATCGGCGACCCGGTCTCGGCCGCATGGTCGGCGTAGTTCAGCCCGATGCAGACGAAGTTGACCGGCCGCGGCACACAGGGGCCGATGCGCCCGCCCGGCGGCGTGACGGGCAGGCTCGCGGGATCGAGCGCCGCGAGCTTCGCCAGCCCGGCACGCGATAGAGCCTCGGCGTCAAAATCCCGCACGACGCCCGACAGGTCGCAATACTGCCCGTCCGGCCCCAGCATGCAGGGCTTCTCGGCGCCAGGCGCGCCCACACGCAGCAGTTTCATGATCTACCCTTCCTAAAGCGTCCAACCACCGTCGATGACGACAGCTTGGCCCGTGATGAACTGCGTCTCGTCCGAGCCGAGATAAACGACGAGCGCCGCGATCTCCTCTGGCGTGCCGAGCCGGCCCATAGCCTGGCGCGCGATGAATCCGGTCCGCGCCGCCTCCAGCGACCCAGCGGCAGCGGCGTTGGCGGCGATCCGGTCGTCCAGGCTCGGCGTCTGTATGGTGCCGGGGCAGATGGCGTTGCAGCGGATACCCTGCGTCACGTAGTCCGCCGCGACCGATTTGGTCAGCCCGATCACCGCCGCCTTCGTCGTCGCGTAAACGAACCGGTTCGGCGCGCCCTTGATGCTGCTGGCGGCGCTCGACGTGTTGATGATCGAGCCGCGTCCGGCCGCGAGCATGCCGGGCAGGAAGGCGCGGATGGTGTGGAACATGCTCCGCACATTGAGCGAGAACGCGAAATCCCAATCCGCGTCCGTCGCGTCCAGGATGGTGCCCTGGTGCACGAACCCGGCGCAGTTGAACAGCACGTCCACCGGCCCGGCCGCAGCCGCGACGCGCGCGATGTCCTCCCGCCGGGTCGCGTCCAGCCGGTGCACCGAGATCATGTCGCTCGCGATCTCGGCGAGCTTCGCCTCGTTCAGGTCGGTCGCGATCACCCGCGCTCCCTCTGCCGCATAGGCCAGCGCCGTGGCGCGCCCGATGCCCTGCGCCGCGGCGGTGATGAACGCGGTTTTGCCTGCCAGCCTGCCTGCCATGTGCTGCAACCCCGTTAGTGGTTGTTGCGGCTTTCGCCGCGCTCCTCGACGATGTTCAGGTATAGCGTCGCCGGTTCCAGGCAGGCGCCGGTGGCGTGCTGCCCGACCATGCTGCGGCTGATTTCTTCCCACGGCGTTTTGTTCTGCAAAGCCGGCCGGACCCAGGCGCCGCGCCGCGCCGCCAGTTCACCGTCGGGCAGCACCACGTCGACCTTACGGCTGTTCAGGTCGATGCGGATGCGGTCCCCGGTGTGCAGCAACGCGAGCCCCCCGCCCACGACGGCCTCGGGTGAAACATTCAGGATGCTGGGGCTGCCGGAGGTGCCGGACTGCCGGCCGTCGCCCATTGTCGGCAGCGTGTGTACGCCGGCCTTCAGCAGTGCCCCGGGCGGCTGCATGTTCACCACCTCGGCGCCGCCGGGATAGCCGACCGGGCCGCAGTTGCGTATCACCAGGATGGAGTGCGCGTCGACGCCAAGATCCGGGTCCTCGATGCGCTCGTGGTAGTCTTCCGGTCCTTCAAACACGATCGCCTTGCCCTCGAACACGTTGGGCTGGTCCGGGTCGGACAGGAAGCGGCTGCGGAACTCGGGATCGATGACGCTGAGCTTCATCACCGCCGCGTCGAACAGGTTGCCCGACAGCACCGCGAACCCGGCGCTTTCCTTCAGCGGGTTGCCGTAGGCGCGGATCACCTCGTGGTTCACGGCCGGCTTCTTCGACAGGTTCTCGCCGAGCGTCTTGCCGGTGCAGGTCATCACGTCCGGCTGCAGCTTGCCGGCATCCAGCAGCTCCCGCATCACCGCCGGCACGCCGCCGGCGCGGAAGAAGCCCTCGCCCAGCACGCGCCCGGCCGGCTGCACGTCGGCCAGCAGCGGGATACCGTCGCCCAGGCGCTGCCAGTCGTCCAGCGTGTGGTCCACCCCCATATGCCGCGCAATGGCGATCATGCTGATCGGGCAGTTGCTGCTGGCTCCGAGTGCTGCCGCTGCAACGACAGCGTTTTCGAACGCAGGCTTGGTCATAATGTCGGACGGCCGCAGATTCTCGTGCACCATGCCAACGATGCGGTGGCCGGTGTGATACGCCATCCAGCCGCGCTCCTTGTGCGGGCCGGGGATTGCGGCGCAGCCGGGCAGCGACATGCCCAGCACCTCGGCCAGGCTGTTCATCGATAGCGCCGTGCCCATCGTGTTGCAGTGCCCGACCGATCCGGCCGACGCCGCCACCATGTCGATGAACTCCGGATACTCGATCAGCCCCTCGGCCAGCAGCTTGCGCGCTTCCCAGACGATGGTGCCGGACCCGGCGAGCCGGCCGTTATACCAGCCGTCCAGCATCGGCCCGCCCGATAGCACGATAGCGGGGATGTTCACCGTCGCGGCACCCATCAGGCAGGCCGGCACCGTCTTGTCGCATCCGGTCGTCAGCACCACGCCGTCGATGGGATAGCCGTGCAGCACCTCGACCAGGCTCAGATAAGCGAGATTGCGGTCGAGCGCCGCGGTCGGCCGCTTGCCGGTTTCCTGGATCGGATGGATCGGGAACTCGAGCGGCACGCCGCCGGCGTCGCGGATGCCGTCCCGCACCCGGCTCGCGAGGTCTACCAGGTGCCGGTTGCAGGGCGCGAGGTCGGACCCGGTCTGCGCGATGCCGATGATCGGCCGCCCGGACTGCAGCTCGCCGCGCGTCAGGCCGAAGTTGAGATAGCGTTCGAGATAGAGTGCCGTCATCCCGGGATCGCTCGGCTCGTCGAACCAGCGCTGGCTGCGCAGGCGCCGGCCGGTGGATTGCCCGTTCAATCGGGGGTCGGCGTTCATGGAGGATGTTCCCTTTGGCCGTTTGGTCTCGTTGCAGGCAAGTTGGGCAACTCGCCCAATGGTGTCAACGTCGGTTCAGCCTTCCCAATCCTCAATCCGCAAGCCGTTCACCCGGGAGAACTCGCCGGTATTGCGGGTGATCAGTATGAGGTCACGCGCCTGCGCCTGGCCGGCAATCAGGACATCATAGGGACCGATCGGCGTCCCGGCTATTGCGAGCGCCGCCCGGATGGCGCCAGCCTGCCGCGAGTCGTCCTGATCGAATTCGACGACCTCGAATTGCAATCCCTCGACGACATCAAGGTTGTGCGCCTTCCGCTCGCTTTTGAAGGCGCCATAGAACAATTCGTGGGTCGCGATGGCGGAAACGCCGAAGTCCTGCGGTGCGTGCCGTCGTATGCGCTTGGTGAGCGAGGTTTTGCCGGCCAGAAGGCCGATGACGGCATTCGAGTCCAGCAGGTATTTCACTCAAAGAAGTCCAGTGCCGGACGCTCCTGCTCCTCGGGCTTCTCGGCTACAGCCGACGCAAAGTCCTCGTCGACCTTACCTGCCAAAGCCTCCAGCCAATCCCAATCACGGGCCACCGGCTCCAGGATCACCGCGCGGCCATGCCGCCGGATGCGGACCTCATCCGCCTCAAGGCGAAAAGCCTTGGGAAGCCTGACCGCCTGGGAACGGCCCGACCAGAAGACCTTAGCCGTGTTCATGTCGATCACCATAGGATATATCAAAAAGATATATCATGTGATTGCAGACGTCAATACATCTCCGGAGCGATGACGTTTTGCGGATGGTTGGTCATCAGCGCCGCCCGCATCGTCTCGGCCGACTTCACCCGGATATCCCAATGCGCCTCAGGCGTGAGGTAGGCCGAGTGCGGCGTGATGATCAGCCGGCCCTCCACCCACGCTTCCCGCGCCCGATAGGCCCGCAGCAGCTCGGGGATCGGCTCGACCGGCGGCTCGACCGGCAGCACGTCGAGTCCGGCGCCCGCCACTCGCCCATCGCGCAATGCGTCCGCCAGCGCCGCCACGTCGAGCACCGGGCCGCGCGCCGTGTTCACCACCACCGCATTCGCCGGCAGCCACGCAAGCTCTGTTGCCCCGATCAGGCCCATTGTCTCCGGCGTCAGCGGCACGTGGATCGAAAGCACGTCCGCCTGCTGCATCAGCTCCTGCAGGCTTGCCGCTCGCGCGACGCCGATCGCCAGCTCCGACCCGTTGCGCAGGTTTGGATCATAGAACGCGACCTTGAACCCAAGCCCCTTGGCCCGCAGCGCCACCGCGGTGCCGATGCGGCCCAGGCCGACGATGCCGAAGGTCTGCACCCCGGTGCGGCGCAGCAGTGGGCTGTCCGCTCCGCGCCAGGGCGCCGGCGGATCGCGCCGCTGTGCGTCGTGGTGCAGCAGCAGCCCCCGGCGCAGCGCCATGACCAGCGCGATCGCGTGATCCGCCACCTCGGTCGTGCCGTAATCCGGCACGTTGCACACCAAGATCCCGCGGGCCGCCGCAGCGGGCCGGTCGATGCGGTCGTAGCCGACGCCCATGCGCACGACGGCGCGCAGCCGGGTGAAGCGCGCGAGGTCGGCCGCGGTCAGGAACTGGCGGAACAGCATCAGCCCATCGACCGCCGCACAATCCGCGTCCGACAGCTCCGCCAGCACTTTCGTGTCCCGCCGCAGGATGGTGACGTCGGGGCCGAAGATGCGGCGCTCCTCGCTATCGTCGGGATACATGGCCTCGGGATACAGGATCGTGGTCATCGGCGCGGCGCACCCTGGCGTTGTTGCTCGCGATGGGTAGAACCGCGCCAGGCCTGGGGCAAGTTGCCAACGCAGTAAGCCGCGGGCAGTGTCGGCAGCAGAATTGGAGCAGAGCTGGTGGGAGACGCGGATGAACGGCGCTGAGAGCCTGGTGCATACCTTGTTGGCCTGCGGGGTCGACACCTGCTTCGCCAATCCCGGCACCAGCGAGATGCATTTCGTCGCGGCACTTGACCGTATCCCCGGAATGCGCTGCGTGCTCGGCCTGTTCGAGGGCGTGGTGACCGGCGCCGCCGACGGTTATGCCCGGATGCAGGACCGCCCGGCCGCCACCTTGCTGCATTGCGGACCCGGCCTCGCCAACGGCCTGGCGAACCTGCACAACGCGCGCCGTGCCCGCTCGCCCGTCGTGAACCTGGTGGGCGACCAGGCGACCTATCACCGCCCGCTCGACGCGCCGCTCACCGCCGATACCGAGGGCTTCGCCCGCCCGGTCTCCGCCTGGACCCGCACGGCGACCCACGCGGCGACCGTGGGCAGCGACTGCGCCTCTGCTGTGCAGGCCGCCCGCAGCGCGCCCGGCGGCATCGCGACGCTGATCCTGCCCAGCGACACCTGCTGGGACGATGGCGGTATCGTTGGTATGCCGCTGCCGGTGCCAGCGGCGCCCCAGGCTTCGCCCGACGCGATCCAAGCGGCGGTGCGGGCATTGCGGTCCGGCGAGCCCGCCATGCTGATCCTGGGCGGCAAGGCGCTGCGGGCGGACACGCTGGATGTCGCCGCAGGCATTCTGGCCAAGACCGGCGCGCGCATGCTGGCGCAGACCAGCAACGCCAGGATCGCACGCGGCGCCGGGCGCACGCCGGTCGATCGCGTGCCCTACCCCGTCGATCAGGCCGTGGCCGCCTTGGCTGGCGTCAAGCACCTGATCCTGGTCGGCGCGGTCGTGCCCGTCGGGTTTTTCGCCTACCCGAACAAGCCCGGCCGTATGGCGCCGCCGGATTGCCAGATCCACCTGCTCGCCCGGCCCGAACACGATGCAGCGGATGCGCTTGCCCGCGTTGCCGACGCCATAGGGGCTGAGAAGGCTCGGCAGCCAAGCGCCACGCGGCCTCCGCCCGCACGTGGCGCCGTTACATCCGAGGCCGTGGCGCAGACGCTGGCCGCCTTGCTGCCGGACGACGCCATCATCGTGGATGAGAGCGTGAGCTTCGGCCGCGCATTCTTTCCCGGAACGCACGATGCCGCCCCGCATGACTGGCTGCAGATCACCGGCGGTGCGATCGGCTGCGGCATCCCGCTAGCGACCGGCGCTGCCATCGGTGCGCCGGGCCGCCGGGTCGTAGGGCTGCAGGCGGACGGATCGGCGATGTATACGCTGCAGGGCCTGTGGACGCAGGCGCGGGAACGGCTGGACGTCACGACCGTGATCCTCGCCAACCGTAAGTATGCGATCCTGCTGGGCGAGTATCAGGGGGTGGGCGCGAATCCCGGGCGCACTGCCCTCGATATGCTGGACCTCGGCAATCCAGACCTGGACTGGGTGCGGCTTGCGAACGGCATGGGCGTAGAGGCCGCCCGTGCCGACACGATGGAAACGTTCGCCGACCTGTTCAGCCAGGCCAATACCCGGTCCGGCCCGTTCGTGATCGAATTGGTGGTTTAGCGGCTACTTCGCCGAGGGAACCGCGGGATCGCTCTTTGTCGGAGAAGGATCAGCCTTGGCCGCCCCGGCAGCCGGCGTGTGGGTGTAGTCGAGGTAGGCGAGCCGGACGGCCCGGAACGGGTTGCCGGTCACCAGCGTCGCCAAGATGATCGCGATCACCGCCGAGCCGACGATCGCCTGCGCCGTTGGATTGAACCGGGTGGCCTTGTTCCGGGGCGTTGTCGAGGGCTTCACGGCCATGGCAGGTTCCTCATGCAAAACGGTAGTGCTTCTATAGCCCGGACGTGGACTGGTGCAAATAGAACTGGACGCGGCCGATTCCATCCGCTATACGCCCGCCTTCACTCGGAACGCGGGAGATCGTCGGCCGTCCAACGACGGCTGCGTTCGCTATGACCGCGGTCCTCCGAACCAGGAGGCCAGCTTATGGCTAAGAAGATCGTCGGCTATATAAAGTTGCAGATTCCAGCCGGGAAAGCCAACCCGTCTCCGCCAGTCGGCCCGGCGCTCGGTCAGCGCGGCCTGAACATTATGGCGTTCTGCAAGGAGTTCAATGCGCTCACCCAGGGCATGGAGCCCGGCATGCCGGTGCCCGTCGTCATCACCGCATTCGGTGACCGCACCTTCACCTTCATCACCAAGACGCCGCCGAATACCTATTTCCTGAAAAAGGCGGCGGGGATCACCAAGGGCACGACCACGCCGGGGAAAGGCGCCATGGTCGGCCGGGTCACCATGGCGCAACTGCGTGAGATTGCCGAAACCAAGATGAAGGACATGAACGCGAACGACGTCGACGGCGCCGTGCGCATGCTGGCCGGCAGCGCCCGGTCCATGGGCCTCAGCGTGGTGGAGGGCTGATCATGGCACACGACAAGCGCCTTAAGGCTGGCTACGAGACCTTCGACCGCACCAAGTCCTATACGCTGGACGAGGCGATTAAGCTGGCCAAGGACAATGCCCGCGCCAAGTTCGATGAGACGATAGAGTTCAGCATGAACCTGGGCATCGACCCGCGCCACGCCGACCAGATGGTGCGCGGGCTGCTGAGCCTGCCCAACGGCACTGGCAAGACATTGCGCGTCGCGGTGTTCGCCCGCGGCGCTAAGGCCGAGGAGGCGCTGGCCGCCGGAGCCGATGTAGTCGGCGCCGAGGACCTGGCCGAGAAGGTCCAAGCCGGCGAGTTCGGCTTCGATCGCTGCATCGCGACGCCTGATATGATGGCATTGGTCGGCCGGCTCGGTAAGATCCTGGGCCCGCGCGGCCTGATGCCGAACCCGAAGCTCGGCACCGTTACGATGGACGTGCGCGGCGCGGTGAACGCGGCCAAGTCGGGGCAGGTGGAATTCCGGGCCGAGAAGGCGGGCATCGTCCACGTTGGGATTGGCAAGGCGAGCTTCGAGGAAGGCAAGCTGGTCGAGAACATCCGCGCCTTCGTCGACGCTATCCAGAAGGCGAAGCCGACCGGCGCTAAGGGCACCTATGTGCAGAAGGCGTCAGTCAGCTCGACTATGGGACCGGGCATACGCGTCGATGTATCGAGCCTCGCCGCCCAGGCTGCGCCGCTGCGGTAGATGCTACGAAATTCGCCGGCCTTTTGGGGCTGGCGGCTAGGGGTGGTGCAAGCTGCCTCGAACCTGTCCGAGACTGCACGTCGTCCCATCGGGGACAGTAAAGGGCTTAGGCCCGCGCGCAACAGACGGGGAAGCCGAGATGATCCGGGGCAGGTGCGCCTGCCCCCACAGCCCGGCGGTTCCGGCTAAAGGGCCCACGGCGCGTCCGCGTGCACGGGGTTCCGGACAGGCGTTATGGCATGGCCATCCGGCCGTGCCAGGGAACCACCCCGGCGCGGTCCAAGCGCGCAGGGGCCAATAGGAGACGGAACGTGGACCGTACGGAGAAGCGGGAGTTCGTCACCACGCTCGGTCAGGTGTTCGCAGAAACGTCGATGGTCGTAGTCACCCAGAATAATGGGCTGACCGTGGCCGAGGTGTCTGATCTGCGGCGCAAGATGCGGGCGTCGGGATCGACGTACAAAGTCGCGAAGAACCGGCTGGCCGTGCTCGCCCTGGATGGGACCCGGTTCGACGGCATCAAGCCCATGCTGAAGGGTCCAACCGCGCTTGCGTGGTCGCAGGACCCAGTGGCTGTGGCGAAGGCTGCCGTCGACTACGCCAAGACCAACGAGAAGTTCGTCGTGATCGGCGGCGCCCTTGGCATCCAGACACTCAATGCGGATGGGATCAAGGCGCTGGCGGATCTGCCGTCGCTCGATGCGCTGCGCGCCCGGCTGGTGGGGATGATTCAAACCCCCGGCACCCGGATCGCAGGCGTGCTCGCAGCACCGGCCGGACAGCTCGCTCGGGTCTTCGGGGCCTACGCCAAAAAGGACGAGGCGGAGGCGGCCTGATCCCAATTGGGGTCAGGCGCAGCCAGCCGCATAGCTGATGTGAACGCATTGCCCGGCATACACGATGGTATCAGGCTTGCATGGAACCACCCAAGGGCTAGATAGAGGAAGATACGAAATGGCTGATATGTCGAGACTTGTGGACGAGTTGTCCGCGCTGACGGTACTTGAGGCGGCCGAGCTGTCCAAGATGCTGGAAGAGAAGTGGGGCGTTTCTGCCGCTGCGCCCGCCGCCGCGGCTCCGGCCGGCCCGGTTGCTGCGGCTGCCGTGGTTGAGGAGCAGACCGAGTTCACCGTTATGCTGGCGAAGGTCGGCGACAAGAAGATCAACGTCATCAAGGAAGTCCGCACCATCACGGGCCTCGGGCTGAAGGAAGCCAAGGACCTGGTCGAGGCGGCGCCAAAGGCGGTGAAGGAAGGCGTGAACAAGGACGAGGCCGAGAAGCTCAAGAAGCAATTGGAAGAGCAGGGCGCTTCTGTCGAAATCAAGTAGCCGAGCGAACCCGGCGTGTCCGTTACGGACGGCGCCGGGTCACTGAGCAGGGGCGGGCGGAAACCAAGGTCGGTTTCTGCCCGCGAACCTGTTGCTGAATGGCGGGCGGCATCCCGTGTTCGGCAGGACGATGATTTGCCGATGCTAACGACTACCGTGCCACCATCGGGTGTGCAGGATACTAGGTCAAGGACGGGCGATGAACGCGATCACCAAATCGTTCACGGGACAGAAGCGGATCCGCAAGAGCTTCGGGCGCATCCCCGAGGTGGCGCCGATGCCGAACCTCATCGACGTGCAACGCTCAAGCTACGAAGCATTCCTGCAGATGAACGTGGCACCGGACAGCCGGACGCCAACGGGCCTGCAGGAGGTGTTCAAGTCGGTCTTCCCGATCGACGACTTCGCTGGCCGTGGCCGCCTCGAGTTCGTCTACTATGAGCTTGAGGAGCCGAAGTACGACGTCGAGGAATGCATCCAGCGCGGCATGACGTTCGCCGCGCCGCTGAAGGTGATCCTGCGGCTGATCGTCTGGGACCTGGACGAGGATACCGGCGCCCGCTCAATCCGCGACATCAAGGAGCAACCGGTTTACATGGGCGACATGCCGCTCATGACGGATAACGGCACTTTCGTTATCAACGGGACCGAGCGCGTCATCGTCAGCCAGATGCACCGCAGCCCCGGCGTGTTCTTCGACCACGACAAAGGCAAGACGCACAGCAGCGGCAAGTATCTGTTCACCGCCCGGGTCATCCCGTATCGCGGCTCGTGGCTTGACTTCGAGTTCGACAGCAAGGACCTGGTTTACGTCCGCATCGACCGCAAGCGTAAGCTGCCGGTCACGACTTTGCTCTATGCGTTGGAGAGCACGGCGACCGAGGCGTTGCGCGCCGCCCGCGTGGCGGCTAGCGAGACGGTCGACATCGGCGAAATCCGCGGCATGGATGCCGAGGAGATCCTGAACTATTTCTACACCCAGGTCGTGTTCACCCGCACGCCGAAAGGTTGGGCGCGTCCGTTCGAGGCCGACGCCTATCGCGGGATCACCCTGGCCGAGGCGTTGGTGGACGCCGACACCGGTGAGGTCGTGGCCGAGGCGACCACCAAGCTCACGGCCCGCAACGCCCGCAAGATCGCCGAGAAGACACAGACGGTCCTGGTGGGCCGCGCCGACCTGTTGAGCCGCTATGTCGCCGTCGACCTGGTGAACGAGGAAACCGGCGAGATCTTTGCCGAGGCTGGCGAGGAGCTCGCCGAGGCGCGGCTCACCGCGCTGGAGGATGCCGGCGTTGACCGTTTGCCGACGCTCGCCGTCGACCAGTCGAATGGCCCATGGCTGCGCAACACGCTCGCGGTGGACAAGAACAGCAACCGCGACGACGCGCTGGTCGACATCTACCGCGTGATGCGGCCCGGCGAGCCGCCGACTCCCGAAACGGCCGAGGCATTGTTCCGCGGGCTGTTCTTCGACGGTGACCGCTATGACCTGTCCGCCGTTGGCCGGGTGAAGATGAACATGCGCCTGGGCATGGACGCCGAAGACAGCGTGCGCGTGCTCCGCAAGGAGGACGTGCTCAAGACCGTCAAAATTATGTGCGAGCTGAAGGACGGCCGTGGCACGATTGACGACATCGACAACCTCGGCAACCGCCGGGTGCGGTCGGTCGGCGAGCTGATGGAGAACCAGTATCGCGTCGGCTTGCTGCGCATGGAGCGGGCAATCCGCGAGCGCATGGGCAGCGTCGACATCGATACGGTGATGCCGCACGACCTGATCAACGCGAAGCCAGCGGCGGCGGCGGTGCGCGAGTTCTTCGGCTCGTCGCAGCTCAGCCAGTTCATGGACCAGACCAACCCGTTGTCGGAGGTGACGCATAAGCGCCGCTTGTCGGCGCTTGGACCAGGCGGCCTGACGCGCGAGCGCGCCGGGTTCGAGGTGCGCGACGTGCATCCGACGCATTACGGCCGCATCTGCCCGATCGAAACGCCGGAGGGGCCGAACATCGGCCTGATCAACAGCCTTGCGACCTATGCCAAGGTGAACAAGTACGGCTTCATCGAGACGCCGTATCGCCTGGTGAAGGATGGCCAGGTGCAGGATGGCTGGAAGTATCTCTCCGCGATGGAGGAGGAGAAGCTGGTCGTCGCCCAGGCCGACGCTCCCACCGATCTGGAGGGCAATTTCACCAACGAACTCGTGTCGGTCCGCCGGCAAGGTGACTTCCGGCTGGTGAAGCCGTCCGACGTGACAGCAGTGGACGTAAGCCCGCGGCAGTTGGTCTCGGTCGCGGCCGCGCTGATCCCGTTCCTTGAGAACGACGACGCGAACCGCGCGCTGATGGGCAGCAACATGCAGCGCCAAGCAGTGCCGCTGATCCGCGCCGACGCGCCGCTGGTTGGGACCGGGATGGAGGCTGCGGTCGCGCGCGACAGCGGCGCCACCATCGTCGCCCGCCGGCCCGGCATCGTCGATCAGATCGACGGCGCCCGCATCGTGGTCCGGGCGACCGCGGAGGACGGCACCACCCACGGCGTCGATATCTACCGCCTGCGCAAGTATATGCGCAGCAACCAGAGCACCTGCATCAACCAGCGTCCGCTGGTGCGGGTCGGCGATCGGGTGTCGAACGGCGACATCATCGCCGATGGGCCGAGCACCGAGCTGGGCGAGCTGGCGCTGGGGCGGAACGTGCTGGTTGCGTTCATGCCCTGGAACGGCTACAACTTCGAGGACAGCATCCTCATCAGCGAGCGCATCGCCCGCGACGACGTGTTCACCTCCATCCACATCGAAGAGTTCGAGGTGATGGCGCGCGACACCAAGCTGGGCCAGGAGGAGATCACCCGCGACATTCCGAACGTCGGCGAGGAGGCGCTGCGCAACCTCGACGAGGCCGGCATCGTCTATGTGGGCGCCGAGGTGAACCCGGGTGATATCCTGGTCGGCAAGGTGACGCCGAAGGGCGAAAGCCCGATGACGCCCGAGGAGAAGCTGCTGCGGGCGATCTTCGGCGAAAAGGCGTCGGACGTGCGCGACACCTCACTGAAGCTGCCGCCGGGGGTCACCGGCACGATCGTCGATGTGCGTGTGTTCAGCCGCCGCGGCGTCGACAAGGACGAGCGCGCGATGGCGATCGAGCGGTCCGAGGTCGAGCGCCTGGCTAAGGACCGCGACGACGAGCGGGCCATCCAGGAGCGGTCGTTCCTCAACCGGTTGCGTGAGAAGCTGCTGAACCGCAAGGCGTCGGGTGGCTTCAAGGGCATCAAGGCGGGCACCACCATTGATGAGGCGATCCTGGCCGAGCATCCCCGCGGCGCCTGGCGCAACATCGGTGTGGCCGACGACGCGGTCATGGCGGAGATCGAGACGCTGAAGCGCGAGTTCGATGCGGCGGTGCATGGCTTGCAGGCGCGGTTCGATGGTAAGGTCGAGAAGCTGCAGCGCGGCGACGAGTTGCCGCCTGGCGTGATGAAGATGGTCAAGGTGTTCGTCGCGGTGAAGCGCAAGCTGCAGCCCGGCGACAAGATGGCCGGCCGTCACGGCAACAAGGGCGTCGTTTCCCGCGTGACCCCCGTCGAGGACATGCCGTTCCTGGAGGATGGGACCCACGTGGACCTCGTGCTCAATCCGCTCGGGGTGCCGAGCCGGATGAACGTCGGGCAGATTCTGGAAACGCATTTGGGCTGGGCCTGCGCCACGCTCGGCAAGCAGGTCGGCGAGCTTGTGGAGGAGTATCGCCGCACCGGTGCGCAACGCGATGCGCTGCTGGACATGCTGAAGGACATTTATGGCGACGAGGTGTTCGAGGCGGAGATTGCGCCAATGAGCACGGAGCAGCTGCTGGAGCTATCGGACAACCTGAAGAAGGGCATTCCGATCGCGACGCCGGTGTTCGACGGCGCCCGCATGTCGGATATCGAGGGCATGCTGATCAAGGCGGGGCTCAACACGTCGGGCCAGATGTATCTGACCGACGGCCGGACCGGCGAGACATTCGAGCGCAAGGTGACGGTCGGCTACATCTATATGCTGAAGCTGCACCACCTAGTGGACGACAAGATCCACGCGCGCTCGATTGGGCCGTACAGCCTAGTCACCCAGCAGCCGCTGGGCGGCAAGGCGCAATTCGGCGGCCAGCGCTTCGGCGAGATGGAGGTTTGGGCGCTGGAGGCCTACGGTGCCGCCTATACGCTGCAGGAGATGCTGACGGTGAAGTCGGACGACGTGTCCGGCCGCACCAAGGTTTATGAGGCGATCGTGCGCGAGCAGGACACCTTCGAGGCCGGCATCCCCGAGAGCTTCAACGTGCTGGTCAAGGAGCTGAAGTCGCTTGGCCTGAATGTGGACCTCGACACCCGCGCCACCTGATTACCAATCCCGCATCACCCGGCGTCCGGTTTGCACGAGAAGTGCAGACCGGCAGGCCGCATTGGGGTAGCTGACGTATGAACGAACTGATGAAGATCCTCGGTCAGGCCGGTTCGGCCGTGACCTTCGACCAGATCAAGATCCAGATGGCGAGCCCGGAGCAAATCCGGAGCTGGTCGTATGGCGAGATCAAGAAGCCCGAGACGATCAACTACCGCACCTTTAAGCCAGAGCGGGACGGGCTGTTCTGCGCCCGCATTTTTGGGCCGATCAAGGACTACGAGTGCCTGTGCGGCAAATATAAGCGGATGAAGTTCCGTGGCATCATCTGCGAGAAGTGCGGTGTCGAAGTGACGCTGGCCAAGGTACGCCGTGAGCGCATGGGCCACATCGAGCTGGCGAGCCCGGTCGCGCACATCTGGTTCCTGAAGTCGCTGCCGAGCCGGATCGGCTTGATGGTCGACCTGACGCTCAAGGAACTGGAGAAGATCCTCTACTTCGAGAGCTATGTCGTGCTTGAGCCCGGCCTGACCGACCTCAAGCTGCATCAGCTGCTGACCGAAGACCAGCTCATGTCCAAGCAGGACGAGTTCGGCGAGGACGCATTCCGGGCCGGCATCGGCGCCGAGGCGATCAAGGGCATCCTGCACGGCATCGACATCGACGGCGACAAGGTCACGCTGCGGCAGGACCTGAAGGACACCAACAGCGAAGCGAAGCGCAAGAAGCTGGTGAAGCGGCTCAAGCTGATCGAGGCATTCGGCGAGAGCGGCGCCAAGCCGGAGTGGATGATCCTGGACGTCGTACCGGTTATTCCGCCTGAGCTGCGCCCGCTGGTGCCGCTCGACGGCGGCCGGTTCGCGACGTCGGACCTGAACGACCTGTATCGCCGGGTGATCAACCGCAACAACCGGCTGAAGCGGCTGATCGAGTTGCGCGCGCCCGACATCATCGTACGCAACGAGAAGCGCATGCTGCAGGAGAGCGTGGACGCGCTGTTCGACAACGGCCGGCGCGGCCGAGCGATCACCGGCGCCAACAAGCGTCCGCTGAAGAGCCTTTCCGACATGCTGAAGGGCAAGCAGGGCCGGTTCCGGCAGAACCTGCTGGGCAAGCGCGTCGACTACTCCGGCCGGTCCGTCATCGTTGTCGGCCCGGAGCTGAAGCTGCACCAGTGCGGCTTGCCAAAGAAGATGGCGCTCGAGCTGTTCAAGCCGTTCATTTACTCGAAGTTAGAGAAGTACGGGCACGCTACGACCATCAAGGCGGCGAAGCGCATGGTGGAGAAGGAGCGGCCGGAGGTTTGGGACATCCTGGAGGAGGTCATCCGCGAGCATCCGGTGATGCTGAACCGGGCGCCGACCCTGCATCGCCTGGGCATCCAGGCGTTCGAGCCGGTGCTGATCGAGGGCAAGGCGATCCAGCTGCATCCGCTGGTATGCACTGCGTTCAACGCGGACTTCGACGGCGACCAGATGGCGGTGCACGTGCCATTGAGCCTTGAGGCGCAGCTGGAAGCGCGCGTGCTGATGATGTCGACCAACAACATCCTCAGCCCGGCCAACGGCAAGCCGATCATCGTGCCGAGCCAGGACATCGTGCTGGGGCTGTACTACCTGAGCCTGGAAACGCCAGAGTTCCGCGAGGCGCCGGACGCCGCCGTGTTCAAGGACGGTCCGAACGGCCAGCAGGAGCTGGTGCACAAGGCGCCGACCGCGTTCGGTGACGTCGGTGAGATCGAGTATGCGTTGAACGCCAGGGCCATCAAGTTGCACGACAAAATCCGCGCCCGCTACGAGACGGTGGACGCGGACGGCAAGACGACGCGTCAGATGGTTGTCACCACGCCGGGCCGGATGCTGATTGCCCGCATCCTGTCGCGCAACCCGAACGTGCCGTTCAGCCTGATCAACCGGACGCTGACCAAGAAGAATGTGTCCGACGTCATCGACGCAGTGTATCGCCACTGCGGCCAGAAGGAGTGCGTGATCTTCGCAGACCGGCTGATGGGGCTGGGCTTCGGCCAGGCGGCGAAGGCCGGGCTGTCGTTCGGCAAGGACGACCTGATCATCCCGGACAGCAAGCCGGAGCTGATCCTGAAGACCCAGAACGAGGTCAAGGAGTTCGAGCAGCAGTATCAGGACGGCCTGATCACCGCCGGGGAGCGCTACAACAAGGTGGTGGACGCCTGGTCGCGCTGCACGGACGAGGTCGCCGGCGCGATGATGAAGGAGATCAGCAAGCAGGAGGTCGGCATCCAGACCAACTCGGTTTGGATGATGAGCCACTCCGGCGCGCGCGGCAGTCCGGCGCAGATGCGTCAGCTCGCGGGCATGCGCGGCCTGATGGCGAAGCCGTCGGGCGAGATCATCGAACAGCCGATCATCGCCAACTTCAAGGAGGGCCTGTCCGTCCTTGAGTACTTCAACTCCACCCATGGCGCCCGCAAGGGTCTCGCGGATACGGCGCTGAAGACCGCGAACTCCGGCTACCTGACCCGGCGCCTGGTGGACGTGGCGCAGGACTGCATCATCGTCGAGAACGACTGCGGCACCGAGCGCGGGCTGACGGTTCGTGCGGTGATGGACGGCGGCGAGGTCGTGGCCGGGCTGTCGGAGCGCACCCTGGGCCGCACTACGGCCGAGGACCTGATGGATGCGGTTACCGGGCAGATGATCCTGCCGCGCAACACGCTGATCGAGGAGCCGGAGGCCGACCTGATCGAGAGCTCGGGCGTTGAAGCGGTGAAGATCCGGTCGGTGCTGACCTGCGAAAGCCGGGTCGGCGTCTGCGGCATGTGCTATGGGCGGGACTTGGCCCGCGGCACGCCGGTCAACATCGGCGAGGCTGTCGGCGTGATCGCCGCGCAGTCCATCGGCGAACCTGGCACCCAGCTCACGATGCGTACGTTCCACATCGGCGGTGCGGCGCAGCGGGGCGCCGAGGTCAGCAGCGTCGAGGCGAGCCATGACGGCACGGTGCAGATCAAGAACCGCAACGTCGTGCAGAATAGCCAGAACGTGCCGGTGGTGATGTCCCGCAATTGCGAGATGGTGCTATCGGACGAGAAGGGGCGGGAGCGCGCCCGTTTCCGGGTGCCGTATGGCGCTCGGCTGCTCGCCGATGAGGGCGCTACGGTCAGCCGTAACGACAAGCTGGCGGAGTGGGACCCCTACACGCTGCCGATCATCACGGAGCGGGCCGGGTCGGTCGAGTATCTCGATCTGCTGGACGGGGTGACGATCGTCGAGCGTATGGATGAGGTGACCGGCCTCACTTCCCGCGTGGTGGTGGACTACAAGCAGCAGTCCAAGGGCGTCGATCTGCGGCCGCGGCTGCAGTTGAAGGACCAGGCGGGCGAGGTGCTGCGGCTGCCGAACGGGGCGGAGGCGCGGTATTTCCTCAACCCTGACAGCATCCTGTCGGTGGAGAACGGGGCGACCGTGGCTGCCGGCGACGTGCTGGCGCGTATCCCGCGCGAGGGCAGCAAGACGCGCGATATCACTGGCGGCCTGCCGCGCGTGGCAGAGCTGTTCGAGGCGCGCAAGCCCAAGGACCACGCGATCATCGCCGAGATGGATGGCCGGGTGGAATTTGGGAAGGACTACAAGGCGAAGCGCCGGGTGATCGTCAAGAACGACGAGACCGGCGAGGACACCGAGTACCTGATCCCGAAGGGCAAGCATGTCAGCGTGCAGGAGGGCGACTTCGTCCGTCGTGGCGACCCGTTGGTGGACGGGCCGCGCGTGCCGCATGACATCCTAAAGGTGTTGGGCGTCGAGGCGCTGTCCGATTACTTGGTGAACGAAATCCAGGACGTTTACCGGCTGCAGGGCGTGAAGATCAACGATAAGCACATCGAGGTCATCGTCCGGCAGATGCTGCAGAAGGTGGAGATCCTGGAACCAGGGGACACGACCTATCTGTCGGGCGAGCAGGTGGACCGGCTGGAGTTCGAGGCGGAGAACGAGAAGCGCCTCAAGCTGGAGGAGCGTGCAGCGACGGCGATGCCGGTGCTGCAGGGCATCACCAAGGCCAGCCTGCAGACCCACAGCTTCATCAGCGCGGCATCGTTCCAGGAGACGACGCGCGTGCTGACGGAAGCGGCGACGGCGGGCAAGGTGGATAACCTGCTCGGCTTGAAGGAGAACGTGATCGTTGGGCGGTTGATCCCGGCGGGCACGGGCAGCGTGATGAACCGGCTACGGGCGGTGGCAGCGGGCCGTGACCAGCAACGGCTGCGGCCGGAGGTCCCGGCGATCACGGACCGCACTGCGGCGGAGTAGGATGGTGAGCGGCCGGGTGGGGATTACCGCCCGGCCGCTGGCGCGTCATAATGAGGCAGGCGGCTGTTTACATTATGGCAAGTGAGCGCAATGAAACACTGTGTGTCGGGGTGACATCCAACTTAGTCGCCCGGGCATACCAGCATCGGAAAGCTATCGCGTCACGGCTGCGTTAGCCTCGTGTATTATGGAATTGCACGCTAACATGACAGCGGCGATCACACGTGAGAAGCAGATCGAGGCCAGGTCAAGAATAAAGAAAATCACATTGATCCAGGTAAATAGTCCAACCTGGAGCGACCTGTATAACAGCATCTCATAGTTGTAGAATACGTCATTGCGAGAAGCGAAGCGACGCGGCAATCCAGAGTCAGAAGTGTGAGTTTTGATGCTGCCGACTCTGGATCGCCACGCCGAATCCGGCTCGCGATGACGGGTTTCTCGTGCTCCAAACAGTGGCCCTGATCTGACCGGGCTGTGCGGCCTACGTAGGGCCATCGTATTCACCAAGCCACCTCCACTCGACGCTTGACTAACCTCCCGCACGGACGTAGGTATCGCGCCCTCGACCAAACCTAACTTTTGTGGGGCGGTCGTCGCTTGAAATAAGACGTGCATGGCGCCGTCCTGGGTTTGGGACCAAGGCCATGCATACCAGGGTTCCGCGCGGTCCATCGCCGTGGCGCATCGCATTGTTCCCAAAGCGACGCGGCCAAGCAGGTAGGGCGGACCAGATAAGGATCGGAAGACGCGTATGCCGACCATCAACCAACTGATCGCCAACGGGCGCGAGCCTGCCGCCAAGCGCAACAAGGTGCCCGCTCTGCAGGGCTGCCCGCAGAAGCGCGGCGTTTGCACGCGCGTTTATACGACGACGCCGAAGAAGCCGAACTCGGCATTGCGCAAGGTCGCGAAGGTGCGCCTGACCAACGGCTATGAGGTCGTGAGCTATATTCCTGGCGAGGGCCATAATTTGCAGGAGCATAGCGTCGTGCTGATCCGCGGCGGCCGCGTCAAGGACCTGCCCGGCGTGCGCTATCATATCCTGCGCGGCGTATTGGATACCCAGGGTCTCCCCAAGCGTCGTCAGCGCCGGTCGCTGTACGGCGCGAAGCGGCCGAAGTAAGAGGAGCGGGCGATGAGCCGACGCCGCCGCGCGGTCAAGCGCGACATTCTGCCGGACGCGAAGTTCGGCGACATCGTCATTACGCGTTTCATGAACGCGCTGATGTATGACGGCAAGAAGTCCGCTGCCGAGGGCATCGTGTATGGTGCGCTCGACGTCCTGAAAAAGCGCGGCGGCAACGCGGCCGATCCGGTCCGGATGTTCCATGAGGCCTTGGACAACGTAAAGCCCGCGGTTGAGGTGCGCAGCCGCCGGGTCGGTGGCGCCACGTATCAGGTGCCGGTCGAGGTGCGGACCGAGCGGCGCCAGGCTTTGGCAATACGCTGGATTATCGACAGCGCCCGCAAGCGTGGCGAGCACACGATGGAAGACCGGCTTTCCAACGAGCTGTTGGACGCGGTGAACAATCGCGGCTCGGCCGTGAAGAAGCGCGAAGATACCCATCGGATGGCGGAGGCCAACAAGGCCTTTAGTCATTATCGCTGGTAACTGCTGCAATTTAACCTGCCCCCCAATCCCGGTTGACCGGCGGGCGACGGAGATACGACGATGGCCAAGGCGAAATTTCAACGTAACAAGCCGCACTGCAACATCGGCACCATCGGTCACGTGGACCACGGCAAGACGTCGCTGACGGCTGCGATCACCAAGATCCTGGCAAAGACCGGTGGCGCGACCTATACCGCCTATGACCAGATCGACAAGGCGCCGGAAGAGCGTGCCCGCGGCATCACGATTTCGACCGCGCACGTCGAATATGAGACCGCAAATAGGCATTACGCCCATGTCGACTGCCCTGGCCACGCCGACTATGTGAAGAACATGATCACCGGCGCCGCGCAGATGGACGGCGCGATTCTGGTGGTGAGCGCCGCAGATGGCCCGATGCCGCAGACGCGCGAGCACATCCTGCTCGCCCGGCAGGTCGGCGTGCCGGCGTTGGTGGTGTTCCTGAACAAGGTTGACATGGTCGACGATGCGGAGTTGCTCGAGCTGGTCGAGATGGAGGTGCGCGAGCTGCTGTCCTCCTACCAGTTCCCCGGCGACGATATTCCGATCATTCATGGTTCCGCACTGAACGCGCTCGAGGATAAGAACCCGGAGCTGGGCGAGCAGGCCGTGCTCAAGCTGATGGCAGCGGTCGATAGCTATATCCCGCAGCCAGCGCGCGCGACCGACCGGCCGTTCCTGATGCCGATCGAGGACGTGTTCAGCATCTCGGGCCGTGGCACCGTGGTGACGGGCCGCATCGAGCGTGGCATCGTCAACGTGGGCGACGAGGTCGAGATTGTCGGCATCAAGAACACGGTGAAGACAATTGTTACCGGCGTCGAGATGTTCCGCAAGCTGCTGGACCGTGGCGAGGCCGGCGATAACATCGGCGCGTTGCTGCGCGGCACCAAGCGCGAGGATGTCGAGCGCGGCCAGGTCCTGGCCAAGCCCGGCAGCATTACCCCGCACACCCAGTTCAAGGCCGAGGCCTACGTGCTGACGAAGGAGGAGGGCGGCCGGCACACGCCATTCTTCACCAACTACCGTCCACAGTTCTACTTCCGCACCACGGACGTGACCGGCGTCGTGCAGCTTCCTGAAGGCACCGAGATGGTGATGCCGGGCGACAACGTGTCGATGGACGTTGAGCTGATCGCGCCGATCGCCATGGACGAGGGCCTGCGCTTTGCGATCCGCGAGGGTGGCCGGACGGTTGGGGCCGGCGTCGTCGCCAGCATTACGAAGTAAGCTCCGCACCCGGCTAGTGACCTTGGATAGATAGTACTATGGACAACCAGAACATCCGCATTCGCCTTAAGGCGTATGATCACCGCGTGTTGGACAACAGCACGCGGGAGATCGTGAACACGGCGAAGCGGACGGGTGCGCGGGTGCGCGGGCCGATACCGTTGCCGACGCATATCGAGCGGTTCACCGTGAACCGCTCGCCGCACGTCGATAAGAAAAGCCGCGAGCAGTTCGAGATCAGGACGCATCGCCGGCTGCTCGACATCGTCGAGCCCACGCCGCAGACGGTGGACGCGCTGATGAAGCTCGATCTCGCCTCGGGCGTGGACGTCGAAATCAAGCTGTAGGGCCGGGCCGATGCGCACTGGATTGATAGCGAAGAAACTGGGCATGACCCGGATCTTCAAGGATGACGGCACCCATGTGCCGGTGACTGTATTGCACCTGGACCAGGTGCAGGTTGTCGACGCGCGCACGCAGGAGCGTGACGGCTACACGGCTGTGCAGCTCGGCTGGGGCACGGCCAAGGTCAAGAACGTGACCGATCCGAACAAGGGCCACTATGCCCGCGTGAAGGTTGAGCCGAAAAGGAAGGTCGTCGAATTCCGCGTGGCGCCCGATGCGCTGCTGGTTTCGGGACAGACGCTGACGGCGGCACATTTCGTGGTTGGGCAGAAGGTCGACGTTTGCGGCATCACCAAGGGCAAGGGTTTTGCCGGCGCGATGAAGCGCTGGAACTTCCGCGGTCTTGAGGCGAGCCACGGCGTATCGGTCAGCCACCGCAGCCATGGCTCGACGGGCAACCGGCAGGACCCTGGCAAGACGTTCAAGAACAAGAAGATGGCTGGCCATCTCGGCGTCGATCGGGTCACCACGCTGAACGTCGAGGTTGCGGGGATCGACGCGGACAAGGGGTTGATCATGATCCGCGGCGCGGTGCCGGGTTCCAAGGGCGAGTTCGTTACGGTCCGGGATGCGATCAAGAAGGCTCGGCCGGATAGCGCGCCATATCCGGCGTCGATTTTGGCAGCACCGGAGTCTGTTGCGGCGGAACCGGTCCAGTCGCAGAAGCCCGCGTGATGCAGATGGATGTCAAGACGTTGGACAATGGGTCGGCCGGTTCGGCCGAATTGCCGGACGAGCTGTTCGCCGCGCAGCCGCGGCGGGACATTATCGCCCGGGTAATCCATTGGCAGCTGGCCAAGCGCCGGGCTGGGACGCACAAGACGAAAGGCATGGGCGAGGTCTCCGGGACCACACGCAAGCCGTATAAGCAGAAGGGCACCGGCAACGCACGCCAGGGCAGCCTGCGCGCGCCACAGTTCCGCACTGGCGGCGTGGTGCACGGCCCGGTCGTGCGCAGCCACGCCTACGACTTGCCGAAGAAGCTGCGTCGCCTGGGCCTGATTAGCGCGTTGTCGTTGAAGCGGGCCGAGGGCAAGCTGTTAGTGCTCGATAATGTCGGCGGCGGCACCGGCAAGACCAAGGACCTCGTTGCCAAAATGGGTGCGCTTGGCTTGACTTCGGCTTTGATAGTGGACGGCACGGTCGATGCGGCCTTTCTAAAAGCAAGCGCCAACATCGTTGGGCTGGACGTGCTGCCGACCATTGGCGCCAACGTTTATGACATCATCCGGCATGACATGCTGGTGGTGACAACGGCCGGGGTTGAAGCATTGAAGGAGCGGCTGGCATGAGCGCGGCGCAGGTTATGGCCGCACGGAAACGCGCGGCGATCATGTCGCGTGAGGCGATGTACGAGACGATCCGCAGCCCGGTCATAACCGAGAAGGCGACGGCGCTTTCGGAAAAGGGCCAGTTCGTATTCCGGGTCGCAATCGATGCGACCAAGCCGGAGATCAAGGCCTCGGTCGAGACCTTGTTCGGCGTGACGGTAAAGTCAGTGAGCACGCTTGTGCAGAAGGGCAAGACGAAGCGCTTCAAGGGTCGTCCCGGCGTGCGGTCGGACGTGAAAAAGGCATATGTGCAGCTCGCCGAGGGACAGTCGATCGACATGTCCACCGGGCTCAGCTAGCGCAGGGATAGCAGACGATGGCACTCAAACAATTCAACCCGGTTACTGCGAGCCTGCGCGGCACGGTGCTGATCGACCGCAGCGAGCTGTGGAAGGGCAAGCCCGTCAAGACGCTGACCGAGGGCAAGCATAAGACAGGCGGGCGCAACAACCATGGCCGGACCACCTCGTTCTTCCGCGGCGGCGGGCATAAGCAGTCGTATCGCCGCGTCGACTTCAAGCGCCGCAAGTTTGATATGGCAGCGACCGTCGAGCGCTTGGAATACGACCCGAACCGGTCCGCCTTCATCGCGCTGATCAAGTATGACGACAACGAGCTGTCTTACATCATCGCGCCGCAGCGCCTGCGCGCTGGCGACAAGGTGGTGGCGGGCCAGCGAGTCGACGTCAAGCCTGGCAATGCCATGCCAATGTCGGCGATCCCGGTCGGGACCATCATCCACAACGTGGAGATGAAGCTCGGTGCCGGGGGCAAGATGGCGCGGGCGGCCGGCACCTATGCGCAGTTGGTCGGCAAGGACGCGGGCTATGCGCAGATCAAGCTGCAGTCGGGTGAGCTTCGCGTCGTGCGGGCCGAGTGCATGGCGACGGTCGGTGCGGTGTCTAACCCGGACAACCAGAACCAAAGTCTCGGCAAGGCTGGACGTGCGCGCTGGATGGGCCGGCGTCCGCATAACCGTGGTGTGGTGATGAACCCGGTCGACCATCCGCACGGCGGCGGCGAAGGCCGGACCTCGGGCGGCCGTCATCCGGTCACGCCCTGGGGCAAGCCGACGAAGGGCTATAAGACTCGCGAGAACAAACGGACGGACAGCCTGATCATACGCCGCCGTCCGAAGGGGAAGCACTGACCATGGCGCGTTCCGTATGGAAAGGTCCGTTCGTCGACGGGTACCTCCTGGGCAAGGCTGAGGCTGCCCGGGGTTCCGGCCGCAACGAGATCATCAAGATCTGGTCGCGCCGGTCCACGATCCTGCCGCAGTTCGTCGGGCTGACGTTCGGCGTTTATAACGGGCACAAGTTCCTGCCGGTGCAGGTGTCGGAGAACATGGTCGGCCACAAATTCGGCGAGTTCTCGCCGACGCGGACGTTCACTGGGCACTCTTCGGATAAGAAGGCGAGGCGGGGCTGACATGAGCAAGCCAAAAACTCCTCGGGCGCTGCCGGAGCACGAGGCGCAGTGCGTGGTGCGCAACATCCGCATCAGCCCGCAGAAACTGGATTTGGTCGCTGGGCTGATCCGCAATCAGCCGGCCAGCCAAGCTGTGGCGACGCTGACGTTCAGCAAGCGGCGGATCGCGCATCAGGTGCGCAAGGCGCTGGAGAGCGCCATCGCCAATGCCGAGAACAATCATCAGCTCGATGTCGACCGCTTGGTCGTGACGCGGGCCGAGGTAGGCAAGTCGATCGTCATGCGGCGTTTCATGGCGCGCGGCCGTGGCCGGGCGTCACGGATCGAGAAATGGTTCAGCCATTTGCGGATCGTGGTTTCGGAGCAGCAGCAGCTTCCCGACGCCCCCGCGACACGAAAGGCGGCATAGGCCATGGGTCACAAGGTCAATCCGATCGGGCTGCGGCTCGGCATCAACCGCACCTGGGACAGCCGCTGGTATGCCGGCGCGGATTATTCCAAGCTGCTGCTGGCCGACCTGGAGTTGCGCACGCATCTTCGTGCAAAGCTTTCAGGCGCCGGTGTGTCGCGCGTCGTGATCGAGCGTCCGGCGAAGAAGCCGCGCGTGACGATCTATGCCGCCCGGCCCGGCGTCGTCATCGGCAAGAAGGGCCAGGACATCGAGGCGCTGCGCAAGGACTTGGCGAAGATGGCCAAGGCTGAGGTGTCGCTGAACATCGTCGAAATCCGCAAGCCGGAGATCGATGCAGTGCTGGTGGCCGAGAACATCGCGCAGCAGCTCGAGCGCCGCGTGGCGTTCCGCCGGGCGATGAAGCGCGCAGTGCAGTCGGCGATGCGGCTCGGCGCCCAGGGCATTCGGATCAACTGCGGCGGGCGGCTCGGCGGCGCCGAGATCGCGCGGACCGAGTGGTATCGCGAGGGCCGGGTGCCGCTGCACACGCTGCGCGCCGACATCGACTTCGGCACTGCGACAGCCAAGACCACCTATGGCACGTGCGGCGTGAAAGTTTGGATCTTCAAGGGTGAGATCCTGACCAACGACCCGCTCGCGCAGGACCGCCGTGCCGCCGAGCAGGCGCCGCAGCGTTAACAGGAAGCTACGACCATGATGTCTCCGAAGCGGACGAAGTACCGCAAAGCCCATAAGGGCCGTATCCACGGGCTGGCGAAGTCGGGCACGAGCCTGAACTTTGGCGCGTTCGGGCTGAAGGCGCTCGAGCCGGAGCGGATCACCGCCCGCCAGATCGAGGCCGCGCGCCGTGCCATCACGCGGTCGATGAAGCGTGCCGGCCGGGTGTGGATACGCATGTTCCCGGACGTGCCGGTGTCGCAGAAGCCGGCCGAGGTCCGTATGGGCTCCGGCAAGGGCAGCCCTGAGTTCTGGGTGTGCCGGGTGAAGCCGGGGCGCATTATGTTCGAGATCGACGGCGTAGCGCCGGATCTAGCCCGGCAGGCGCTGACGCTCGGTGCGGCTAAGCTGCCCATCCGCACCAAGTTCGTGACCCGGCTCGGGGAGGCTTAGGATGACCAAGCCGACCGATATCCGCGCCAAGGGTGCTGATAACCTGCCAGGCATGCTGCTCGACCTGCGCAAGGAGCAGTTCAACCTGCGCTTCCAGCGTGCGACGGGGCAGACCGAGGGTGTGGGCCGTGTTCGCCAGGTGCGGCGGGACATCGCACGCGTAAAGACGATCATGACGGAGCAGAAGCGGTCCGCCGCCAATAGCTCCACGAAATCCTGAGAGGAGACGGGCGATGCCGAGGCGCGTCCTAACCGGGCGAGTGACCAGCGACAAGATGGACAAGACCATTACGGTTCTGGTCGAGCGTCGTGTCATTCACCCGCTGTATAAGAAGTTCATCCGCCGTTCGAAGAAGTATGCGGCGCATGACGACACCAACCTATGCAAGATCGGCGACACCGTGCGTATCGAGGAGTGCCGGCCAATCAGCAAGCGGAAGACTTGGCTGCTGATGGAGCGCAATGGCGAGGCTGTGCCGCCGCCGCCGGGCTTCTCGTTCGCGGTGCGGGCGCCGGGCGCCAAGGATGCGGTTGCGACCGCGCCCGAAGCCGAACAGCCCCAGGCTTGAGGAGCGTTTAGATGATTCAGGTCGAATCCAATCTCGAGGTCGCCGACAACTCCGGCGCGCGCCGGGTCCAATGCATCAAGGTGCTGGGCGGGTCGAAGCGTAAGACGGCGTCGGTCGGCGACGTGATCGTGGTTTCCATCAAGGAAGCCATCCCGCGCGGCAAGGTAAAGAAGGGCGACGTGCACCAGGCGGTGATCGTGCGGACGTCGTTCCCGGTGCGCCGGGCGGACGGCAGCGCCATCCGCTTCGACCGCAATGCGGCAGTGCTGATCAACAAGTCGCAGGAGCCGATCGGCACCCGCATCTTCGGACCCGTCGTGCGCGAGTTGCGCGGGCGCAAGTTCATGAAGATTATCTCGCTCGCGCCCGAGGTTTTGTGATGGCCGCACGTATTCGTAAGGGCGACACGGTCATCGTCATCACCGGGTCCGATAAGGGCAAGCGCGGCGAGGTCCTGACCGTGCTGCCGAAGGATAACCGTGCGATCGTGAAGGGCGTGAATATCGCCAAGAAGCACACCAAGCCGCAGGGCATGGGCCAGCCTGGCGGTATCGTCGAGCAGGAAGCGACGATCCACCTCTCGAACGTCATGCTGGTGGATCCCAAGACTGACAAACCGACCCGCGTCGGGTTCCGGGTACTGGATGACGGCCGCAAGGTTCGCGTCGCCCGGCTCGGCGGCGCCGTGATCGAGGGCTGAGGCAGATGAGCGAGACATCCGAGGGCACGGTGACTGCTTCCAAGACGGCCGGTCGCACTGCGCGCGAGATGCCGCGGATGCAGCAGCGCTACAATTCCGAGATCAAGGCCAAGCTGCAGACCGAGTTCGACTACAAGAACCCGATGCAGGTGCCGAAGCTCGAGAAGATCGTGATCAACATGGGCGTTGGCGAGGCAGCCGGCGATCAGAAGAAACTCGATGCGGCGTTATCGGAACTGATGCTGATCGCTGGGCAGAAGCCGGTGAAGACATTGGCAAAAAAGGCGATCGCCGGGTTTAAGATCCGCGAAGGGCTGCCGATCGGCTGCAAGGTCACCCTGCGCAAGTCGCGCATGTTCGAGTTCCTCGACCGGCTAGTGACGATCGCGCTGCCGCGGGTGCGCGACTTCCGTGGCATTCCCGCCGGCAAGGGCTTTGACGGCCGCGGCAATTTCGCCATGGGCCTGAAGGAGCAGATTATCTTTCCGGAGATTGAATACGACAAGGTGACCGATATCCGCGGCATGGACATCGTATTCGTGACCACGGCGAAGACGGATGCCGAGGCGAAGGCGCTGCTCAAGGCGTTTGACGTTCCGTTCGCCGCCTAGCCCAGATTTCAACGCGTTTGGAAAACCGCCGCCCTCCGGGTTCGGGTGCGACAGGTTCCGAGGAGTATAGCAGATGGCCAAGACATCAGCGGTGAACCGCAACCTGAAGCGGGAGCGCATGTCGTCCCGCGACAAGTCGAAGCGGGCCGAGCTGAAGGCGCAGGTAATGGATCGGACCGCTCCGGTCGAGGAGCGGTTCGAGGCGACGATGAAGCTGGCGCAACTGCCGCGGAATGGCGCGGCGGTGCGCGTACGCCTGCGTTGCGCTTTGACCGGCCGGCCGCGCGGCAACTATCGGAAGTTCAAGCTGTCCCGGAACATGCTGCGCGCCCTGGCCAGTTCTGGCCAGTTGCCCGGCATGGTCAAAGCAAGCTGGTAAGGGGACGCCGCGATGTCGATGTCCGATCCGTTGGGTGACATGATCACCCGCATCCGCAACGCCCAGCGTAGCCGACACACAGTCTGCGTGGCGCCGGCCTCCAAGCTGCGGGCGAACGTGCTGGAGGCGCTGAAGCGCGAGGGCTTCATTCGCGGCTATGCGGCTGAGGAGCTGCGGCCCGGCGTTGCCCAGCTCCGCATCGAGCTGAAATACAGCGAGGGCGAGCCGGTGATCAAGGAGATCACCCGAGTGTCTAAGCCCGGCCGGCGTGTCTATTCCAAGATCAAGGAGCTGCCCCGGGTTTATGCCGGGCTCGGCGTCTCGATCCTGTCGACGCCGCGCGGCGTGCTGAGTGACGGCGAGGCGCGCGCTGCCAATGTTGGCGGCGAAGTCTTGTTCCGCGTCTTCTAAGGGGGGGCACAGGATGTCTCGTGTAGGCAAATATCCCGTCGATGTGCCGGCTGGCGTGCAGGTGGCGGTCGTGGACCGCGTGCTGACCACCAAGGGCAAGCTCGGCACCATGTCACTGCCACTGACGGACCACGTCGATGCGACGATCGAGAACAACCAGGTCACGATCACTCCGCGCACCAATGAGAGCCAGGCGCGCATGATGTGGGGCACCACGCGCGCGTTGCTGGCTGCGATGGTCCAGGGCGTGTCGGTCGGCTATACCAGAACGCTGGAGATTACCGGGACCGGGTTCCGTGCCAGCGTGCAGGGCAAGAACCTGGTGATCAACCTGGGTTTCTCGCATGACGTGGTGTATCCGGTGCCGGAGGGCATCACGATCACGACCCCGCGACCAACCGCCATCACCCTGACCGGGGTGGATAAGCGACAGGTTGGGCAAGTCGCGGCCGAAATCCGCAGTTATCGTCCGCCAGAGCCGTATAAGGGCAAGGGCGTGAAATACGAGGGCGAGCAGATTCGGCGCAAGGAAGGCAAGAAGAAGTAGCATGAGCGCTCCACAGGATCTCAAGACGCGGCGGCGCGAGCGTCTCCGCTACCAGTTGCGGCAGAAGTCGGCTGGGCGTCCGCGCCTGTCGGTGTTCCGATCCGGCAAGCATATCTATGCGCAGGTCATCGACGACGCAGAGCGGCAGACGCTGGCGGCGGCGTCGAGCCTCGATAAAAGCTTGCGTGAGGGATTGCGGACCGGGGCCGATAAGGACGCGGCAGCGGCGGTGGGCAAGCTGGTCGCCGAGCGCGCCATGGCCGCTGGCGTGACCAAGGTCGTGTTCGACCGCGGTGCCTATCTATATCACGGCCGCGTCAAGGCGTTGGCCGACGCCGCCCGCGAAGGCGGGTTAGCGTTCTGAGGGAATTAAATCATGGCACGTGAAGCAAGGGACGGCGGTCGCGGCGGCCGCGATCGGGATCGCGATCGGGACGGTGACGACCTGATCGACAAGCTGGTCACCATCAACCGCGTGGCCAAGGTCGTGAAGGGCGGGCGGCGGTTCGCGTTCGCAGCGCTCGTTGTGGTCGGCGACCAGAAGGGCCGGGTCGGTTACGGCGCCGGCAAGGCGCGCGAGGTGCCGGAGGCGATCCGCAAGGCGACTGAGCGGGCGAAGAAGACGATGATCCGCGTGCCGATGAAGGAGGGCCGGACCCTGCATCACGACGTGGAGGGCACGTTCGGCGCCGGGCATGTGGTGCTCCGCTCCTGCACGGCGGGAACCGGCATCATCGCCGGCGGGCCGATGCGCGCCGTGTTCGAGACTCTCGGCATCGGCGACGTGGTCGCGAAGTCGCTTGGCAGCCGCAATCCGCATAACATGGTCAAGGCCACCTTTGCTGCCCTGCAGCGCTGCGGCAGCCCGCGCAGTGTCGCGGCACGGCGGGGCAAGAAGGTGTCCGACATCCTCGGCAAGCGCGACGCCGTGGAGGGCGCCGATGTCTGATCCCGTCGAAACGCCCAATAAGACAATGGTGCGGTTTACCCAGATCGCGTCTGGCCTCGGCCGCAAGAAGGATCAGATCCAGACCTTGGCCGGCCTGGGTCTCGGCAAGATCCGCCGTACGCGTGAGCTGGAGGATACGCCGGCCATACGCGGCATGCTGCGCAAAGTCGCGCACCTAGTGCGGGTGGAGGAGCGGTCATGAAGCTGAACGAACTGCGGGACAATCCCGGTGCGCGGCTGAAGTTCAAGCGGCTGGGTCGCGGCATTGGCTCCGGCAAGGGCAAGACGTCGGGCAAGGGCGTCAAGGGTCAGAAGGCGCGCGAGGGCGTGGCGCTGAGTGGGTTCGAGGGCGGCCAGTTGCCGATCTATCGCCGGCTGCCCAAGCGTGGCTTCCACAACCTGTTCCGCAAGGAATATGCCCCGGTGAACCTGGGCTCGATCAACAAGGCATTGGCTTCCGGCAAATTGGCGGCTGATCAGCCGATCACGGCCGAGACGCTGCGCGCGGCCGGGCTCGCCCGGCTGAACAAGGTCGACGGCGTGCGGCTGCTCGCGATGGGCGCCATCAGCCGACCGATCACCATCACCGTGTCCGGCGCGTCGGTTGCGGCGATTGCGGCGGTTGAGGCCGCGGGCGGGTCGGTGACGGTTCTGGTGCCGCCCGCCGCTGCGGACACCGCAGCGAGTGCGCCATCCGCTTAATCGGTAACGGGCCACTCATGGACGAGGCGCTTGCGTCTTGATGGGACCCGGCGGCAAACTGAACGGATAAGGGGCGGCGTCCCGGGTCCCATCTGGGGCAACCCGCGGGCGCCGCGTCCATGAGGGGAGACTGCCTATGGCCTCGGCGGCCGAGCAGCTTGCAGCAAACCTAAGTCTCGGCACGCTGGGTAAGGCGACCGAACTCAAGAAGCGCATCTGGTTCACCCTGGGTGCGCTGCTGGTCTACCGCGTCGGGACCTACATTCCCGTCCCGGGAGTCGACGCCTCGGTGATGGGCGAGCTGCTGTCGCAGCACGGCGGCGGTATCCTCGGCATGTTCGACATGTTCAGCGGCGGCGCACTGGGCCGGATGACGGTCTTCGCGCTCAACATCATGCCGTATATCAGTGCCAGCATCATCATACAGCTGATGTCGGCGGCCGTGCCCTCGCTCGAGACCCTGAAGAAAGAGGGCGAGAGTGGGCGCAAGAAGCTGAACCAATACACCCGTTATCTCACGGTCCTGATCGCGCTGGTGCAATCCTACGGCATCGCCGTGGGGCTTGAGGGGATGCGCGGCTCATTCGGCTCGGCGGTGGTCGACCCCGGCCTGTTCTTCCGACTCTCGTGTGTCATCACCCTGGTGGGCGGCACGATGTTCCTGATGTGGATCGGCGAGCAGATCACCGCGCGCGGCGTCGGCAACGGCACCAGCCTCATCATCTTCGCTGGCATCGTCGCCAACCTGCCGCACGCGCTGGCCAACCTGCTGGAACTCGGCCGGACGGGGGCGCTGTCGCCGATCTTCATCCTGCTGTTCATGGTGATCGCGGTCGCGGTGATCGCCTTCGTGGTGTTCATGGAGCGTGCGCAGCGCCGGGTTAATATCCAGTATCCGAAGCGCCAGGTCGGCCAGCGGATGTTCGGCGGCGACAGCACGCACATGCCGCTGAAGGTGAACACCGCAGGGGTGATTCCGCCGATTTTCGCGAGCTCGATCCTGCTGATCCCAGCGACCATCGCCGGGTTCTCGCAGAACGACCCGAATTCGTGGCTGGCCTGGATCGGGCAGAAGCTGGGCCACGGCGAGCCGCTGTATATGCTGGCCTATGCTGGCATGATCATCTTCTTCTCGTATTTCTACACGGCGGTCGTGTTCAATCCGCAGGAGACTGCGGACAACCTGAAGAAGTACGGCGGGTTCATCCCCGGCGTGCGGCCGGGCGCCAACACGGCGGCCTACTTCGACACGATCCTGGCCCGGCTGACCACGGTCGGCGCCGTCTATCTTTGCGTCGTCTGCATGCTGCCGGAGATCCTCATCAGCCGCTACGGCGTGCCGTTCTACTTCGGCGGCACCAGCCTGATGATCATAGTGTCGGTGACCATGGACACCGTGACACAAATCCAATCGCACCTGCTGGCGCACCAATATGAGGGACTGATCCGCAAGTCGCGGGTGAAAGGACGCGCCCGATGAACCTGATCATCCTCGGGCCGCCTGGCGCCGGCAAAGGCACCCAAGCCAAACGGCTGGAACAGCTGCATGGCTTTGCCCAGATCTCGACCGGCGACATGTTGCGGGCCGAGGTGAAGGCCGGCACCGAGGTCGGGCAGCGAGCCAAGGCGGTCATGGAGTCCGGTCAGCTCGTATCTGACGAATTGATCATCGCGATGCTGCACAGCCGCATCATGCAGCCGGATGCCGCACGCGGCTTCATTCTGGACGGATTTCCCCGCACCGTGCCGCAAGCGGAGGCGCTGGACGCCATGCTGGAACAGGCCGGCATGCGCATAGACGTGGTGATCGAACTGAAAGTGGACGATACGGCGTTGGTGGACCGCATAGCCGGCCGGTTCACCTGTGCCAAGTGCGGCGCCGGCTACCATGATACGTTTCACCAGCCGCGCGTTGCGGGCACGTGCGACATCTGCGGCAGTCATGATTTCGCTCGCCGGGCCGACGACCGGCGGGAGACGGTAGCGGCGCGGCTCGAGGCGTACCACACCCAGACTGCGCCCATCCTGCCGCACTACCGGAAAGGCGGCCGGCTGGTGTCGCTCGACGGCATGGCGGACATGGACAACGTAGCGATGCAAATCGAAGCGGCGCTGTCCCACGTGTCACACCCAGATATCACAGCAAGTTGATGCAAATGCGTTGACTTGTACTTCTAGGTGCGTATAGTCCGCGCCCTTGCACCCTCGCCATTAGAGATGCGGGTGGTTCATCATTTTCGTGGGTCCCCAGCACAACGGCGAGCAGGGACTTGGCCAAGACCTCAACGCCAGGCGGCGATCCGCCCAGCGTTGGGGCGACCAGGAGTTACTAGCGTGGCCCGTATTGCCGGTGTGAACGTTCCGACCAACAAGCGGGTGCTGATCAGCTTGCGCTATATCTACGGCATTGGCCCGTCGAATGCCGTAGATATCTGCAAGCGGCTCAACATCCCCGACGACCGCCGGGTGAACCAACTCTCGGACGACGAGGTATTGCGCATCCGTGAACTGATCGACCGTGATTACCGTGTGGAGGGCGACCTTCGGCGCGAAGTGGCGATGAATATCAAGCGGCTGATGGACCTGGGTTGCTATCGCGGCCTGCGTCACCGCCGGGGCCTTCCGGTGCACGGGCAGCGCACTCACACGAACGCCCGAACCCGCAAAGGCAAGGCCGTGGCAATCGCCGGCAAGAAGAAGGTTACCAAGTAGCAGCGTTGCGGTCTCGTTTGCTTGCCGCCCCGCGGCAAGGTTTGGTTTGCCGCCTTGGCGGCGTAGAATACTGATAGGATCACCTCTATGGCGAAGCCCGCCACCTCGCGTCCTCGCAAGAAGGAACGCAAGAACATCATCGCTGGTGTCGCGCATGTCGCCGCGACGTTCAACAACACGATGGTGACGATCACCGACGCGCAGGGCAATACGATCGCTTGGTCGTCGAGCGGCATGCAGGGCTTCAAGGGCAGCCGCAAGTCCACCCCCTACGCGGCACAGGTCGCGGCCGAGGACGCGGGTAAGAAGGCGCGCGAGCACGGGATGGAAACGTTGGAGATCGAGGTCAGCGGCCCTGGTTCCGGACGCGAGAGCGCGTTGCGCGCGCTCCAGGCCGTGGGCTTCGCGATCACCGCGATCCGCGACATGACGCCGATTCCGCATAACGGCTGCCGTCCGCGTAAGCGCCGCCGGGTCTAGCGTCTGCGTCGCCTTTGATACGGCGCCATCAATGGGTGGCGCCGCTTATTCTGCTTGGAGATGATCCATGGTCATCCAACGTAATTGGCAATCCTTGATTAAGCCCGAGAAGCTCGACGTCGAGCCTGGCTCCGATCCGAGCCGCGTCGCGACGGTCGTCGCCGAGCCGCTGGAGCGCGGCTTCGGCATGACGCTCGGCAACGCGGTGCGCCGCGTGCTGCTGTCGTCGCTGCAGGGCGCCGCCGTGACCGCGGTGCAGATCGACGGCGTGCTGCACGAGTTCAGCAGCATCCCCGGCGTGCGTGAAGACGTCACCGACATCGTGCTGAACATCAAGCAACTCGCGCTGCGGATGCATGGGGAGGGGCCGAAGCGCATGGTCCTGACCGCGACCGGACCTGGCGAGGTGACGGCGGCGCAGATCCAAACCGGCTCCGACATCGACGTAATGAACCCGGACCTGGTGATCTGCACGCTGGATGACGGCGTGAAGCTCGGCATGGAGTTCACCGTCAACCTGGGCAAGGGCTATGTGCCGGCGGCGAGCAACCGTCCCGAGGATGCCCCGATTGGCCTTATCCCGATCGACGCGATCTACTCGCCGGTCAAGCGCGTGTCCTACAAGGTCGAGCCAACCCGCGTCGGCCAGGTGACCGACTACGACAAGCTGCTGCTGCAGGTCGAGACCAACGGTGCGGTCACGCCGGAGGACGCGGTGGCGCTCGCCGCGCGCATCCTGCAGGATCAACTGCAGCTGTTCATCAACTTTGACGAGCCGCAGCTCGCCCGTGCTGACGACATCCACGACGACCTGCCGTTCAACCGCAACCTGCTGCGCAAGGTCGACGAGCTTGAGCTGTCGGTCCGCAGCGCGAACTGCCTGAAGAACGACAACATCGTCTATATTGGCGACCTCGTGCAGAAGACCGAGCAGGAGATGCTGCGGACGCCGAACTTCGGCCGCAAGTCGCTGAACGAGATCAAGGAAGTGCTGACGGCGATGGGTCTGGCGCTCGGCATGAGCGTGTCGGGCTGGCCGCCGGAGAACATCGAGGACCTGGCCAAACGGCTGGATGAGCCGTTTTAGCTTTACGAGAGTAGGAGCCACGTCATGCGCCACGGTGTTTCCGGCCGCAAACTGAATGTCACCTCGAGCCATCGCCTGGCTATGTTCCGCAACATGGCGGTCGCTCTGATCAAGCACGAGCAGATTACCACCACTTTGCCCAAGGCAAAGGAACTGCGCCCGGTAGCCGAGAAGCTGATCACCCTCGGCAAGCGCGGCGGCCTGCATGCCCGACGCCAGGCCCATGCGCAGCTGCGGGACGACGTGATCGTCGCCAAGCTGTTCAGTGCACTGGCCGACCGCTACCGCACCCGTCCCGGCGGCTATACCCGCGTGCTCAAGGCCGGCGTCCGCTATGGCGACGCGGCGAGCATGGCGGTCATCGAGCTCGTGGACCGCGATCCCGCCGCCAAGGGCCAGGATAGCGGCCCGCGTCCGGACCTCATGGACGATGAGGACCAGCAAGCCGCCTGATTTTGGCAGCACGCCCGTTGGTTATCGGCGGGCGTTAAGCGGGTGCTCGCATCCGGTGACCGGCGGCATTAACTAGGTCCCATGACCCGGTCCACGCTTCAACCCGCTGACCTATTCGGTTTGACCACGGCTTTAGCCTCCGATCAGCCTCGGCCGCTTGCAGAGCAGTTGCGCCCGGCGACACTCGATGAGGTTGTAGGCCAGCCGCATCTGATCGGGCCAGAAGGCACCCTCACTCGCATGCTGGGCCGTGGCACGCTGGCGTCGCTGATCCTGTGGGGACCGCCCGGCGTCGGCAAAACCACGATCGCGCGCTTGCTGGCCGAGGCAGCCGGGCTGCACTTCACGGCTATGTCGGCTGTGTTCTCCGGCGTTGCGGACCTGAAACGCGTATTCGACGAAGCCGGCCGGCGTCGCCAGGCTGGCAGCCGCACCTTGCTGTTCGTCGACGAGGTGCACCGGTTCAACCGCGCCCAGCAGGACGGCTTCCTGCCCGTCGTCGAGGACGGCACGATCGTGCTGGTGGGCGCCACGACGGAGAACCCGTCCTTCGCTCTGAACGGCGCATTGCTGTCCCGCTGCCAAGTGCTGGTGCTGCGACGGCTCGACGACCCGGCACTGGAACAGCTAGCCGAACGCGCCGAGCTTGCCGCAGGCCGCCCCCTTCCCGTAACGCCCGAGGCGCGGGCCACCCTCCGCGCCATGGCAGATGGGGACGGACGCTATCTGCTCAACATGGCGGAGCAGCTTTTCAGCCTGGCCGAACAAGGCCCGCTCGACGTTGCGGCGCTCGCCGACGTCATCGGGCGCCGCGCCGCCTTATACGACAAGGACCGGGACGAACACTTCAACCTGATCTCGGCGTTGCACAAGTCACTGCGCGGCTCCGATCCCGACGCGGCGCTATATTGGTTCGCCCGCATGGTCGCCGGCGGCGAGGACGCGCGCTACATCGCCCGCCGCCTGGTCCGGTTCGCGTCCGAGGACATCGGCATGGCCGACCCGGCAGCGCTCCCGCAGGCCTTGGCGGCGTGGGAGACCTATGAACGCCTGGGCAGCCCGGAGGGTGAGCTGGCGATCGCGCAGGCCATTGTCTATCTCGGCACCGCGCCGAAATCGAACGCGCTGTATGCCGGGCTGAAGCTGGCGATGGCGGCCGCGAAGGCGACTGGCAGCCTGCCGCCGCCAGCCCACATCCTGAACGCGCCGACCCGGCTCATGAAGGATCTCGGCTACGGCAAGGACTACGCCTACGACCATGATGCGGAGGACGCGTTCTCCGGCCAGGACTACTTTCCGGATGGATTGGAACGGCAGGAGTTCTACCGCCCGGCCGACCGCGGCTTCGAGCGCGAGATAGCACGGCGGCTCGGCCATTGGGCCAAGCTAAGGCAGGAGCGGCGCCCATGAGCAATTCCCGATGAGCGCATCCGTGCAGACCCGCGCGGTCACGGACGACGAGGCCGACCTGCGGCTGGACCGTTGGTTTCGCCGGCACTTCCCCGGCGTGACCCAGGGCGCGATCCAGAAGCTGTGCCGTACCGGGCAGGTCCGTATCGACGGCAAGCGGGCGGACGCCGGCACCCGCCTGGCGCCGGGCCAAGCCGTCCGGGTGCCGCCGCTGCCGCCAGCCGCGGAGCCGCCGCCGGTCGTGCACGTGTTCAATCCCGAGATCGCGCGCGAGCTGGAGCGCATGGTGCTGTATCGGGACAACCACGTCATCGTGCTGAACAAGCCGCACGGCCTGGCGGTGCAGGGCGGTCCCGGCATCGTCCGGCACTTGGACGGCATGCTGGACGGGCTGCGCACCGGCAGCGAGCACCGGCCGCGGCTGGTGCACCGGCTTGACCGCGACACCTCGGGCGCGCTGGTGCTGGCGCGCACGCCCGGCACGGCGGCGAAGCTCGCGGCGGCATTCCGCGGGCGGGACGTGCGCAAAACCTATTGGGCCGTGGTCGCCGGTCGCCCGGTGCCGGTGGAGGGCCGGATCGACATGCCGCTGCTGCGCTACACCGGGCCGCGGGGCGAGCGCAGCGTGCCGGCCACGCGGGACGACGAGGATGGGCTGCGGGCCGTCACCGACTATCGGACGCTTGACAATGCCGGGCAGAAGCTCGCTTGGCTGGAACTGTCACCGATTACCGGGCGCACGCACCAGTTGCGGGTGCACTGCGTGGGGATTGGCACGCCGATCGTGGGCGACGTGAAATACCACGAACCCGACCATAATGGCGCTGGCACCGCCTTGGTCGAGGGCTTGTCGGACAAGCTGCATCTGCACGCCCGCGCGCTGGATTTGCCGCATCCCGCCGGCGGGCGGCTGGTGGTGGAAGCCGAGCTGCCGCCGCATATGCGTGAGACGTTCAAGACGTTGGGCTTCCAGGCCAGCCTAGCCCAGGCGCCGGGCTGGCGATGACGCGCGGGCGGCGCCTTGGGTTCGCTGCCGCAGCGCTGGTCGTGTTGCTGGCCACAGCCGCCGTGGCGTTCGTGGCGCTGTTCGACGCTGATGCGCTGAAGGTTCGCGTGGCCGACGCGGTCCGGCGCTCCACCGGGCGCGAGCTGACGATCGCCGGGCCGGTCGGGCTGACCTGGTCGCTGATCCCCACGATCGCGCTGAATGACGTATCGCTGGCCAATCCGCCCGGCATGTCCCACCCGGCGATGGCGCACGCGGCACGGGTCGAGGTCCGGATTGCGCTGCTTCCCCTGCTTTCCCGCCAACTGGAAGTGCGTGGCGTCACTCTGGTCGAGCCGGACCTTTTGCTGGAGCGTAGTGCATTGGGCCAGCCCAATTGGCTGTTCACGCCCGTTGCTCCGGCGGCGGCCCCTGGTCCGGCAGCCGCATCCGTGCCGCGCATGCGGGTCTCGGTTGATGCAGTCCGGGTCCGTGATGGCCGGCTGGGTTGGCGAAGCGGTGCAAGCGTCCATACGGTGGCCGCGCCGACGCTCACCGCTGCGGCGGCGGGGCCGAACGACCCAGTCGCGCTTTCGGGAGTACTGGCGGCTGTGGGCTTTGGCCTGGAGCTGAAGGGCACGGCGGGGCCGCTCGCCATGATCGGAGCGGGAGCATGGCCGTTGCAGGCTGCCCTGACCGGCGACGGGATCCAAGCCAGCGCGAATGGCACGATTGGCCCTGATGGCGCGATGGCGCTCTCGATCAACGTGGCAAATCTGGCAGAACTGTCGCCGGTGGTAGGCCGGGCACTGCCGTCGTTGCAGGACCTGCAGGCGTCGGCCCGGCTCACGTCGGCCGGCGTGTCCGATATCCAGGGGCAGGCGGGGGCGGCAGACCTTTCGGCTTGGCTGCCGGGTCTTAAGCTGACACGGATGACGCTTGCGGGGCCGGCCTCGGCGCAGCCGGTCACATTCGCCGCCGAAGGATTTGCCGGCGCAGCGCCGGTCGCGGTCACGGCCAACGTCGGCACGCTCTCGGCGCTGCTGGGCGGCGGGCCGGCGCCGATCCAGGTCGGGCTGATTGGGGCCGGCGCTACGGTCCAGGGACAGGGGATTGTAACCGACCTGACCGGCCGAGGCTTCGATATGGCGGTGTCGGCTCGGGTGCCGGACCTTGCGGCGCTGGGCGGGCTTGCGGGGCTGGCGCTGCCTCCGGTGCGGGATGTTGCGCTGGACGCGCGGGTGTCGACCACCGACGCCGGCGCCATCGCGCTGCGGGCCATGCGGCTGACCATGCCGCAGGGCGATGTGTCGGGCGACGTCGTGCTGGGGCGGACGCCGCGGCCTTCGGTGCGGGGCACGCTCGTATCGCAGCGGCTGAACCTTGATGGGTTTGCCGCCGCTACGCCCCCCAGTTCGGCGCCGGGCGGTCCGGCTCCGCTGCCTTCCGTCGCGCCGCCGTTGCCGGCCCGGCTGCTGCCCGACGCGCCGTTGCCGTTCGACGCGCTGCGCCGGGCAGATGCCGACCTGCAGATCCTATTGAACGAGGCCGTCTGGCGGCATACGGCCTTTCACGCGGTGACGGGCCGGCTGTTGGTGCAGGATGGCCGCCTGCGGCTGGACCCGTTGCAGGCGCAGGCGCCGGGCGGCGCCATCCAGGCGCTCGTGCTGGCGGATGCCGCGGCCCCGATCCCCACTGTGGCGCTGGGCCTGCAGGCGCCGGGCATGAACGCCAGCCCGCTGCTGGCAGCGTTCGGCGCGCCAGCGGCCACGGGCCGGATGGATGCCGACATCCAGGTCAAGGGCGCCGGCGCCAGCGTTCGGGCGATCGCGGCCTCGCTCGACGGGCATGCGGGTTTAGCGATGGTGGACGGAGAGTTGGACAACCAGTGGCTCACGGGCCTGTTCGGGGACGCGCTGCGCGGGCTGCCCATAGAGCTGAAAGGGCTGAGCCTCGTACGGTGCCTGGCGCTGCGCTTCGACGCGGCGGCGGGTCAGGCGACAGCCCGGGCCTTGCTGCTGGACGCCTCGCGCCTCCATTTGGAGGGCCAGGGCGGCGTGAACCTGGCAGATGAAACATTGGATCTTCGCCTGCGGACCCTGCTGCGCTTGAGCGGAACGGCGATCGCGGTTCCGGTGCATTTGGCCGGCCCGTGGCGCTCGCCGCGGCCGCAGGCAGCGATCGGCGGCGGTGGGCAGGGCGCCTTGGTGATCGGCGCAGCTTCTGGTCCAGACGCTTGCCCGGCACAATTGACCCTGGCGCGCGACGGGCGGGCTGGACCGATGCCGGCCGCAGCCTCTGTGCCGGCCGAGGCGCCGCGCATCCCGAAGCCGGCCGATCTGCTCCGTAGCCTATTGCGATAAAGGAAGCTTGCGTGCGTCGTTTTTGGGATACCGCTGGCGTAGCGTCCATCGAGGGTGGCTTCGCCGTGCTGCTGGACAACAAGCCCCTGCGCATTCCGGGGCGCAACCCCGGCGGGCAGCCGCTCACCATTGCCGCCCCGGCGCTGGCCGAGGGGATCGCCGCAGAGTGGCAGCAAGCCGGCGGCGCGAAGGGTGGCGAGCTCTCGATGGATGACGTGCCGCTGACCCGGCTCGCCGGCACCGCGCAGGACCGCATCGCCCCTGACCCGGCACCCGTGGCCACGGCGCTCGCGCAATACGCGGAGAGCGACTTGCTGTGTTACCGCGCCGAGCATCCTTTGGCGCTGGTGGTGCGGCAAGCCCATGCTTGGCAGCCTTGGCTGGATTGGGCAGCGCGAACCTATGGTGCGCGGCTGCACGCGACTGCGGGCATCATCCATCTCCCGCAGGACCCGGCGGCGCTCGAAGCCATCCACCGGACGATGGCGAACCAATCCGTGCTGACCCTCGCCGCGCTCGGCATCGCCGTGCCGCTGCTGGGCAGTGCCATTCTGGGCCTGGCGCTCGCCGATGGCGCGCTCGACGCCAAGACCGCACACGAGCTGTCGAGCCTCGACGAGCTGTTCCAGGCGGAAGCGTGGGGTGAGGACGCGGAGGCTAGCCTGCGCCGCCAGCGGGTGGCGGACGATATCGCGCTGGCAGAGCGCTTCATCCGGCTCAGTCGCTAAAAGGCAGCAAGGACCGAGGTGCGGGCCGGACGGCGCTGCTGCCATCCTGCTTGGCTTTCTTGCACGGCGGATTAGCCCATCTCCATTTTCTTGGCCAAGACCTGTGGGTCCGCATTTGGGTTTAGAAGGTCGTCCAGCACGAACGGGCACGCTTCAGGCAATGGGCGCGGTTCGCCGGCATCATCTGCTGTGGCACGCACTTGCTTCAAACTCCGTCGATAAAGATTGGCCAAATCGATATGCTGCCGCATGGATGGCGAGAAGCAATCCTCTGCGTCGTTCAAGAAGTTTGCAATCTCCTCGCGCCAGTGCGCTACCGCGTGACTAGTGGGCCAGGAATGCAGTTTCAGCAAATGTATCAGCGCGCGCCGCAGCAGGCTCCGGCACGACCGCAACGCCGACCGTCCCACGTCCTGTATCTCCTCGATCACATTAGGCCAGTCCACCGCCTCATTTAGACGCTCGCCGGCTGCTATGCGGCGCAGCAAGTCTGCTTGCCGCTCGGACCAAGCCAAGGCGTCACGTTCGTAAAGACCGTCCGGCATCGATGCCTCCTGCAATCCCTCGCTCCTATTCTGCACGAATTTGAATCGCCCGTCCGCTTGTTTCAGCCGCCGAACACCTCGTCCCACGCCGCCCGCAGCGCCACGTCCGCGTCGGCCATCGTCACCGGCAGGCCGAGCGCGTGCAGGCTGGTGACGCCGTGCTCCGGGATGCCGCACGGCACGATCCCCGCGAAATGCGCCAGGTCCGGCTCGACGTTCAGCGCCACGCCGTGCCAGCTCACCCAGCGGGTAACGCGTACGCCGATCGCGCCAATCTTCGCCTCGGTGCCGCCCGCGTGGTCCATAACCCAGATTCCGACCCGGCCCTCCCGGCGCTCGCCCCGGACGTTGAAGCGGTCCAGCGCGCGGATGACCCATTCCTCCAGCCCGTGCACGAAGGCGCGGACGTCGCGCGGTCGGACGCTGCCGTGCGGTCGGGTCAGGTCCAGCATGACGTAGCCGGTGCGCTGGCCGGGGCCGTGATAGGTCCATTGCCCGCCGCGCCCGGCCGCGAAGGTCGGAAAGCGGCCAGGCTGGGCCAGGTCCCCGGGCTTCGCCGACGTTCCGGCAGTGTAGAGCGGCGGATGCTCGACCAGCCATACCTGCTCGCCCGCCTGCCCGGCACGGATCGCGTCCGCGCGGGCCTGCATCGCAGCTAGCGCCGCGGGATAGGGCAGCAGCCCGTCCTCGATGCGCCACTCCAATGCGCTGCACGATACAGATACAGTTGAATCCAGGACAGTCATCCGCTATACGCGCCGCCACCCAGGCAGCGAGCCGGCCCGGGCACGATGCGGTCGTGGCGAAATGGTAGACGCGCAAGCTTGAGGTGCTTGTGGGGGAAACCCTGTGGAAGTTCGAGTCTTCTCGACCGCATTCTTAATTAGCCCCATCTCTGGATTGCCTTCCCGCCCCGTCCGGCTAAATCTCCCCATCTATCTAAATCTCATAGCCCATAGGCAGGGAGCACGTGGCGATGGACGAGGATTTCCGTAAGGCGGCGCTGGATTACCACCGCCTGCCCCGTCCCGGCAAACTGGCCATCGAAGCCACCAAGCGCATGGCGACCCAGCGCGACCTGGCGCTCGCCTATTCGCCCGGCGTCGCGGCGGCGTGCGAGGCCATCGTCGCCGACCCGGACGCCGCACGTGATCTTACGGCGCGGGGCAACCTCGTCGCCGTGATCTCCAACGGCACCGCGGTATTGGGCCTCGGCAACATCGGGGCGCTGGCGGGCAAGCCGGTGATGGAGGGCAAGGCCGTCCTGTTCAAAAAGTTCGCCGGCATCGACGTGTTCGACATCGAGGTCGACGCCGCCGACCCCGACCTGTTCGTGAACGTGGTCGCGGCGCTGGAGCCGACCTTCGGCGCCATCAACCTCGAGGACATCAAGGCGCCGGAGTGCTTCGAGATCGAGCGCCGGTTGCGCGCCCGCATGGGCATCCCGGTATTCCACGACGACCAGCACGGCACGGCGATCATCGTGGCGGCCGCGGTGCGCAACGGGTTGCTGCTCCAGGGTAAGCGGCTGGAAGAGATACGCCTTGTCACCAGTGGCGCCGGCGCCGCCGCGCTGGCCTGCGTCGACCTGCTGGTCGCCATGGGCCTGCCGCCGGGCAACGTGACGCTCACCGACGTAAAGGGCGTAGTCTATGAGGGCCGCGACGAGGCCATGCCGCCCAACATGGCGCACTATGCCCGGCAGACCGACGCACGGCGGCTGCGCGACGTGCTGGCGGGGGCCGACGTCTTCCTCGGCCTATCGGCGCCGAACGTCTTGAAACCCGAATGGCTGGAGCTGCTGGCCGACAAGCCGCTGATCCTGGCGCTGGCCAATCCCGACCCGGAGATCATGCCGGAGCTGGTGCGCGCCGCCCGGCCGGACGCGATCGTCGCTACCGGGCGCAGCGACTTCCCGAACCAGGTCAACAACGTGCTGTGCTTCCCGTTCATCTTCCGCGGCGCGCTCGATGTCGGCGCGACGGAGATCAATGAGGCGATGAAGGTCGCCTGCGTCGAGGCGATCGCGAGCCTGGCCCGGGTCGAGGCCAGCGAGGTCGTCGCTGCGGCCTACGGCGGCGCGGCCCCGGTGTTTGGCCCCGAATACATCATCCCAAAGCCGTTCGACCCGCGCCTGATCCTGCAGATCGCCCCCGCCGTGGCCGCCGCCGCGATGCAGAGCGGCGTCGCCCAGCGCCCGATCGCCGATTTCGCCGCCTATCGCCGCGAGCTGGAGAAGTTCGTCTTCCGCTCCGGCCAGCTCATGCGTCCGGTGTTCGAGGCCGCGCGTCAGGCGCCGCAGCGCATCGTCTATGCCGAGGGCGAGGACGAGCGGGTGCTGCGCGCCGTGCAGACCCTGGTGGACGACGGCATCGCCGAGCCGATCCTGCTCGGCCGCCGGTCGGTAATCGCCGCCCGGGTGCGCGACATGGGACTGCGCATGAAGCTCGATGACAACGTCCGCGTGCTCGACCCGGCCGAGGACCGGACGGTGTTCGCCTCCCTGGTCCACGACTACCAGCGCATGGTCGGGCGCCGTGGCACGCCGCCGGACGCGGCATCGCGCTATCTGGACCGGCGTCCGACGGTCGCGGCGGCGATGCTGCTGCGTTCCGGTCAGGCCGACGCGGCGATCTGCGGCGGCGTCGGCGACTGGTGGCGGCACATCCAATACCTGTTGCCGATCATCCCGCGGCGGCCGGAGGTGTCGCGCATCTTCGCGCTGTCCTGCCTGATCCTGCAGAGCGGCGCACTGTTCGTCTGCGACACCCACATGAACCTCGATCCCAGCGCGGAGCAGATCGCCGAGATGACGGCGCTCGCGGCCGACGCGGTGCGCGACTTCGGCCTGGAGCCCAAGGCGGCGCTGCTGTCGCATTCGAGCTTCGGGTCCAGCAACTCCGATACGGCGCGCAAGATGCGCCATGCGCTGGCGTTGATCCGCGCGCGCAACCCGGAGCTGGAGGTGGACGGCGAGATGCACGGCGACGCCGCCCTGATCGAAACGCTGCGGGACCGCGCAGTGCCTGACAGCCCGCTGTCAGGCGTGGCGAACCTGCTGGTGATGCCGGGGCTGGACGCCGCCAATATCGGGTTCAATTTGCTGAAGGCAGGCGCGGACGGCCTGGCGATCGGGCCGCTGCTGCTGGGCATGTCCCAGCCGGCGCACGTGCTGGTTCCCAGCGTGACCGCGCGGGGCATTGTGAACGTCAGCGCCGTTGTGGCGATGGACGCGGCCCGGCGCGCGGCCGGATGACGGTGTCATGATCCTGCTTGGCTTGGGGATCGGCGCGCTCGGCCTGCTGCTATGGGCGGCGAACGCGTTCTCCCGCGCCACGGTCGCCTCGCTGAAGGGATTGCTGGCCTGGGTCGTGGCGCTGGGTGGGTTGGCGCTGGGAACGATGCTGCTGCTGACGGGCCGGGGCACGCTGGCGGTCGGTGCGGCGGTGTTCCTGGGGCCGCTTGCCTGGAGCTGGTGGCAGGAGGCCCAGGGTGCGCCAGGCAAGCTGCACAAGCCTCGCCCCGGCAAGATGGGCCGGGCGGAGGCGCTCGACATCCTCGGCCTGGTCGATCCGGTGTCCGACGCTGACGTGCGCGCTGCCTGGGTGCAGATGATGCGGGTGGCGCATCCGGACGGCGGCGGGTCGCATGGCCTAGCCTCACGGGTGAACCAGGCGCGCGACGTGCTGCTCAAGGGCGGCTGATTTCATCGTTTTGACAAATTCGTACGGCTTGCTGCCACGAACCAGGCGTGGCACCGTTCCATTAAACCGGAAAGTGGTCTAGTCGCGTCGCAACCACAACCAATACGGAACGCACCCAAGTCATGAAGAAGCTGCGCAAGGCTGTCCTGCCGGTTGCCGGCCTGGGCACACGATTCCTGCCCGCGACCAAGGCCATGGCTAAGGAAATGCTGCCGGTCGTGGACAAGCCATTGATCCAATACGCGATCGAGGAGGCACGCGCCGCGGGGATCGAGCAGTTCTGCCTGGTCAGCGGCCGTGGCAAGACCGCGCTCATCGACCATTTCGATGTCGCCTATGAGCTGGAGGCGACGCTGCGGGAGCGCGGCAAGACCGACATGATCGCCATGCTTGATGCGATGAAGATACCGCCGGGTTCGATCGCCACGGTGCGCCAGCAGGTGCCGCTCGGTTTGGGCCACGCCATCTGGTGCGCCCGTGCCTTCATCGGCGACGATCCCTTCGCCATCCTGCTGCCCGACGACCTGGTGCTGAGCGAGACCCCCTGCTTGCAGCAGCTCGCGACGGCGTATGAGGAGACGGGCGGCAACGTGGTCGCCGTGGCCGAGGTGCCGCCCGATCAGACCAACAAATATGGCATCCTCAGGATCGGCGAGGACGATGGGCGCATGGTCGAAGTCCTGGGGCTGGTTGAGAAGCCGAAGCCCGCCGATGCCCCGAGCAACCTATCGGTGATCGGCCGCTACGTGCTGCTGCCGGAGGTGCTGGGCCATTTGTCACAGATGGAGCGGGGCGCCGGCAACGAGGTGCAGCTTACGGACGCGATGGCCAAGATGATCGGCCACACCCCGTTCCACGGCCTGCGCTACGAGGGCCGCCGGTTCGACTGCGGCGACAAGATCGGCTTCCTGGAGGCGCAGATCGCCTTCGCGCTGAAGCGGCCCGACCTGGCGCCGGAGGTGCGTGAGTTCATGAAGCGCTATAGGGATGCAGAGTGATGGATTTCCACCACACATTCGACCCAACCAGCCTGCGGGAATACGACATACGCGGCGTGGTCGGCCGCACGCTGCACCCGGCGGACGCCTTCGCCATCGGCCGCTGCTTCGGCAGCGTCGTGGCGCGTGCCGGCGGCCGGGTGGTCGCGGTCGGCTATGACGGCCGGCTGTCTTCGCCCGAGCTCGCGGCGGCGCTGGTGGACGGGCTGAAGACCAGCGGCATGGAGGTGCTGCGGGTGGGCCGCGGACCGACGCCGATGCTGTATTTTGCCGCGACCACGCTGGGGACGGACGGCGCCGTGATGGTGACCGGCAGCCACAACCCGCCGGACTACAACGGCTTCAAGATGATGCTGGGCAAGCGCGCCTTCTTTGGCGCGGACATCCAGGCGCTGGGCCGGCTGGCAGCGGCGGGCGACGTGGTCGAGGAGGCCGCCGGCAGCGACCGCGCCGTGGATGTTGCGGACGACTACGTGGCGCGCCTGCTGCAGGACTGGGATGGCGGCGACCGCAGGCTTCGCGTGGTGTGGGACAACGCTAACGGCGCCGCGGGCGAGGTGCTGGCCCGGCTGCTCAAGGTCCTGCCGGGCCACCATACCGTGCTCAACGCCGAGATCGACGGCCGCTTCCCCGCGCACCATCCGGACCCGACGATCGCCCGCAACCAGGAGCAGCTGATGGCCGCCGTGCGCGAGCAGGGCGCCGACCTCGGCATCGGCTTCGACGGCGACGCGGACCGGATCGGCGTCGTGGACGGCGGCGGCGGCATGCTGGTCGGGGATCAGCTTATGGTTGTTTTGGCGCGCGACGTGCTGCGCACCCATCCCGGCGCCACCATCATCGCCGACGTGAAGGCGAGTCAGGTGCTGTATGACGAGATCGCCCGCGCCGGCGGCCAGCCGCTGATGTTCAAGACCGGGCACAGCCTGATCAAGGCGAAGATGGCCGAGATCGCCGCCCCATTCGCCGGCGAGATGTCGGGCCATATCTTCTATGCCGACCGCTGGTACGGCTTCGACGACGCATTGTATGTCGCCGTGCGCCTGCTGGGCATCGTCGCCCGCATGGACGGCACGCTGGAGGCGGTGCGCCAGGCGCTGCCGCAGGTGGTGAACACGCCGGAACTGCGCTTCGACTGTGACGACACCCGCAAGTTCACCGTCGTTCAGGAGGTCGCGGCTCGGCTGCGTGCCGCCCGCGCCGACCTGAACGACATCGACGGCGTGCGGGTTTTGACCCCCGACGGCTGGTGGCTGCTGCGCGCGTCCAACACGCAGGCGGTGCTGGTGGCGCGGGCCGAGGCGCGGGACGAGGCCGGGCTCGAACGGCTGAAGGCGGCGCTGGTGGAGCAGTTGCTGGCGTCGGGCCTGTCGGCACCGGACTTTTCCGGGAACAACGCCGGGCACTGAGCCGACCGGCTGTCCTAGCCTATTTGGCGTAACCGGAAGGCCCGCTCCATGCTGCAACCGCCCCCCGCCCAGCCCGGCATGCGTGAGGACGAGGTAGATACCCCGGCGTTGCTGATCGACCTCGACGCATTCGAGGGCAACCTGGACCGCATGGCCGACCTGTTGCGCCCCACCGGCGCCCGGTTGCGCGCCCACGCCAAGACGCACAAATCGCCGGTGGTCGCCCACCTGCAAATGGCTCGCGGCGCCGTGGGCCAGTGCGTGCAGAAGGTTGCGGAGGCCGAGATCCTGGCCTGGGGCGGCGTGCCCGACATCCTGGTGACGAACGAGGTCGTGGGCGACGCAAAACTCGCGCGGCTGCTGGCGCTGTCCCGTATCGCACGGGTGGCCGTATGCGCCGACGACGCCGGCAATGTCGCCCGGATCGAGGCCGCAGCGGAGGCGGCGGGCCAGCGCATGACGGTGCTGGTCGAGATCGATGTGGGCGCGGCCCGGGCCGGTCTCGCCCCTGGTCCGGATGCGGTGGCGCTCGCTTTACGCATTGCCGCTTCGCCGCATCTGATCTTCGGCGGGCTGCAGGCCTACCATGGCAGCGCCCAGCACCTCCGCTCGGCGGCCGAGCGTGGCCACGCGATCGGCGCGGCGGTGGACGATGCGCGCCGCACGGTGGAGCAATTGCGCCAGCGCGGCCTCGGTTGCGCCATCGTCGGCGGGGCAGGGACCGGGACGTTCGAGATCGAGGCGGCCAGCGGCGTCTATAATGAGATCCAGGCCGGCAGCTATTGCTTCATGGACGCGGATTACAGCCGCAACCACGACGGTGTGTCCGCCGGGTTCCAGCAGGCGTTGTTCGTGTTGGCGACGGTGATGAGCGCCACGCGGCCGGGCCTCGCGGTGCTGGACGCCGGGCACAAGGCGGTAGCGGTCGACAGCGGTTTTCCGCTGGTGTGGCAGCGGGACAGCGTGCGCTACACCGGCGCCTCGGACGAGCACGGCAAGCTGGAATGGGGCGCCGAGACCAGCGGGCCGAAGCTGGGCGAGAAGCTGCGGCTGGTGCCGGGCCATTGCGACCCGACGGTGGATCGGTTCGACTGGTATGTCGGCGTGCGCGGCGGCCGGGTGGAGTGCCTGTGGCCGGTGGCTGCGCGAGGGGGGCTGGCATGACCAAACCAGCATGAGTGGCCCGCACCGGCCGCTCGGTTCGCTGATCGAGCCGGGCCAGCGGGTGCTGCATCCTGGCCGGCCGGATTGGGGCGTAGGCCAGGTGCAGTCGGCTGTCGGCGACCGCATCACAGTGAATTTCGAACATGCCGGCAAAGTGCTGGTGAACGCGGCGGTGGTTGCCTTGGACATACTGGACGCGGATGACAGTTGAACCCGGGGCCTGGAGGCCCGACACTATAGGCATGATCGATCCGTTTGGCCGCGCTATCACCTATCTGCGGGTGTCCGTCACCGACCGCTGTGACCTGCGCTGCGTATATTGCATGTCGGAGGACATGACCTTCCTGCCCAAGGCCGACGTGCTGTCGCTGGAGGAGCTGGAGCGGCTGTGCACCGCGTTTATCCGGCTGGGCACCACCAAGATCCGCATCACCGGGGGCGAGCCATTGGTGCGCCGGGATGTGCAGACGCTGTTCCAGCGGCTGGGCGGGCGCTTGGGCCAGGGCCTGGATGAGCTGACCTTGACGACCAATGGCACCCAGCTCACGAAGCATGCCGCCGCATTGTATGCGGCCGGGGTGCGCCGGGTGAACGTAAGCCTCGACACGCTCGACCCGGCGCGGTTCACCGCCATCACCCGGTGGGGCAAGATCGAGAAGGTGCTGGACGGCATCGCCGCTGCCAAGGCCGCCGGGCTGCACGTGAAGATCAATGCGGTCGCGCTGAAGGGTGTGAACGAGCATGAGATCGACGACATGCTGGCTTGGTGCGGGCAGCAGGGCCACGACCTGTGCCTGATCGAGACGATGCCCATGGGCGACATCGGAGGCGACCGCACGGACCAGTATCTGCCGCTCTCGTTGGTGCGTGCCCGGCTGCGGCAGCGCTGGACGCTGCAGGGCACCGACTACCAAACCGGTGGACCTGCCCGGTATTTCGACGTGGCGGAGACCGGGACGCGGATTGGATTCATCACGCCGATGACCCACAACTTCTGCGAAAGCTGCAACCGCGTGCGGCTGACCTGTACAGGGACGCTGTATATGTGCCTGGGGCAGGACGACGCGGCCGACCTCCGGCGCGTGCTGCGGGACGGGGTGACGGATGCCGAGCTGGATGCCGCGATCCGGCTGGCGATCACACGCAAGCCGAAGGGGCATGATTTCGTGATCGATCGGCGCAGCCCAGCGCCGGCGGTGGCGCGGCATATGAGCCTAACCGGCGGATAGGCTCAATCACTTTCGCCTTGACACCGGCCTGACGGCGGGCTTCGTTTCACCGATGGGGAACGCGATCTCCCCACGAGGCGACATGCCGAAGTATCGCGTCCTACCTCCAATAAGGACGCATCACGTCAGCCATCACACTCATCTCACCTGAAAAGCTCACCGCTATCGTGCGCGGCGCCGCTTCCGCCCGCCTGGACCTGGCCCCGAAGGCAGCCGGGCTGCTGGCGGCGTCGTTCGGCCTGTCGCGCATGTATGCCGACGACTTGGCCCAGCTTAAGGCTGGGATGCTGCTGTATGACGCCTTCTACCGCTGGTGCCGGAACGCGGTCGGCGAGACGCATAACTGGCCCGCAACGGCGCGGCCCGCCCAGGCCCAGGTCCCGGCGTGAGCGGCATATCAGCGGCGGCGAAAATTACCGTCCGCACCCGGCCGCTGCACGGCGTCAGTTTCGGCGACGCGTTCCGGGTTTGGCTGCGGGTCGCGGCGCTCAGCTTTGGCGGTCCGGCCGGGCAGATCGCGGTGATGCACCGGATCATCGTCGAGGAGAAGCGCTGGATCGGCGAGGCGCGGTTCCTGCATGCATTGGGCTACTGCACCGTGCTGCCGGGGCCGGAGGCGCAGCAGCTCGCGACCTATATCGGCTGGCTGATGCACCGCACCGCCGGCGGCGTGATGGCCGGGGCGCTGTTCGTGCTGCCGGGCTTCGTGTCGATCCTGGCCTTGAGCCTGGTGTATGCCGCCTATGGCAGCGTGGGCGCGGTGGCGGCCGTGTTCTTCGGCTTGAAGGCCGCCGTGCTGGCCGTCGTGCTGCAGGCCGTGCTGCGGGTAGGGCGGAAGGCGCTGCGCAACCGCACCATGGCGGCGCTTGCGGCCTTGGCCTTCGCGGCGTTGTTCCTGTTCGCGGTTCCGTTCCCGGTGGTGGTGCTGGCGGCCGGAGTGGCCGGGTTTGTCGGCACCCGCATGGGCTTGCCGGCGTTCGCCGCCGCCGGGGGCGGGCACGGCGGCAGCCGGGGCGAGGCAGACGGGTCCGCGCCTGCCTTGCTGGACGCGGCCTATGGTGAAGGCCTGCCCGACTACGCCCGTCCCACGGTCAGCGGCGCAATGCGGGCGGGTGCGATCTGGCTGACGCTCTGGCTGGTGCCGGTCGCCTGCGTGCTGCTGGCCTTGGGCGGGGACAGTACGTTTGGCCGCATCGCCGTGTTCTTCAGCCAGATGGCCGTTGTCACCTTCGGCGGCGCATACGCCGTGCTGGCCTACGTGGCGCAGCAGGCCGTCGAGGGCTATGGCTGGCTGCGACCCGGCGAGATGCTGGACGGGCTGGGCATGGCCGAGACCACGCCCGGCCCGTTGATCATGGTGCTGGAGTTCGTCGGCTTCATGGCGGCCTACCGCGATCCCGGGCTGCTGACCCCCTGGGTCGCCGGCACGCTGGGGGCGGCGCTGGCCACCTGGGTCACCTTCGTACCGTGCTTCCTGTGGATCTTCCTCGGTGCGCCGTTCATCGAGGTTCTGCGCGGCAACCGTTCGCTGAACGCAGCGCTGACCGCCATCACCGCCGCAGTCATGGGCGTGATTTTGAACCTCGCGGTCTGGTTCGCGCTGCACAGCCTATTCCGGGCACAGGTGCCGGTGCATGAATTCGGCCTGTCGTTCGATCTGCCGATGCTCAGCAGCCTCGACCCATGGGCGGCGGCGCTGTCCCTGGCTGCCGCACTCGCGCTGTTGCGGTTCAAGGCCGGGGTCATCCCGACCCTGGCCGGGTGCGCCCTGGCCGGGGTTGTCCTGCACCTTGCCGGGGCCGTCTGATGACCCGTTCACGTTCACGCCGGGCGACGCTTGGTCTGTTCTTGCTGGCGATCATGTCCAGCATCGCGCGGGCTCAGGCCGCCGACCCGACGGCGACCTTGACGCCGCTTGCCGCTCTGCAGCCCGGCGGGTTGCCGGACGGCTGGCTCGCCGCCCGCACCGGCCGGGGCGCCGGCGCCGAGTGAGCGGTCGTCGCCGACCCAACCGCGCGCTCGGGCAGCGCGCTGACCCAAACGAGGGCCGACCCGACCGACTACCGCTATCCGCTTGCCATCGTTCCCGGCGCGATGGCGGCCGATGTGGAGGTCACCGTCCGGTTCAAATCCGTGAGCGGCCGGACCGACCAGGCCGGCGGCTTGGCCATTCGGCTCCGGGACGCTGACAACTACTACGTCGTCCGTGCCAATGCGCTCGAGGACAACGTGCGGTTCTATCGGGTGGTGCGCGGCGACCGGCGGGAGATCGGCGGCGCCAGCGCCCGGGTGACGTCCGGCCAATGGCACACGCTCGGACTGCGCGCCGAGACGGACCGGTTCACCGTCGCGTTCGATGGCAAGACGCTGTTCACCGCGACGGATCGAAGCTTCCCGGACGCGGGACAGGTGGCGCTCTGGACCAAGGCGGACAGCGTCACCCGGTTCGAAGCCTTGACGATCGCGCCCCTTGCTGGACCGGGCCGGTGACCTGCCTAGCTCTAGGCATCAGATCGGCAAAATTGGTCGCTCGAACAAATGCTAGCCCACAGTAGCTCTGACACAGTCAGAGCTACTGTGGGCTAGTTCCGGGCTTCGGCGGCCGCTGTGGGCCTGGCGCCCAGGCGGTCATGCTGGCGAGGCAGAGGGCTACCGTCATGCGGCCGTCCTGCTGGGGGGACGTGGACAGCGCCGCAGGAAACAGGGCACGCGCCGGTGTGCGGCGGTCCCGTAGCGCCACCGCATTAGCCTCGCCGCCAGCGCGCAAGTCGCGCAACAGCGCGAGCGGGTCGGCATAGCGCAATGAGATTTCCTCCAGATCCGCCACGGGCAACTCGAAACCCGCGCGCTGCAGCAACGACGCGAGGTCGCGCAGTTCGGGAAAGGGCGAAATACGGGGGGAAGCGCCGCCCATCAGCTCGGCTTCCGCCTTGGTGAGCGCAACGCGTAGCTCACCGAGCGTGCCCAGCGCCGGCAAGCTGGCCAGCAGCAGCCCGCTCGGCCCCAACGCCTGCCGCAACTGGATCAGCGCGCCTGGCAAGTCGTTGACCCAATGCAGCGACAAGCTGGCCACCACCAGATCGAAGCTTCCCGGCGCAAACGGCAGCCACTCCTCGTCCGCCGCCACGCACAATCCGCCATTGACCGCAGCCATCCGCGCCGACAGGTCGCAGCTCACCACGTCAATCCCCCGCGCGCGCAGCAACGGCGCCACCACGCCGCGCCCGCCCACGTCCAGCGCGCGGGTGAACGTCCGCGTGGTGTCGTCCAGCCGGTCCAGCAGCCGCTCGGCGCACTCCGTCAGGATTTCCGCCACCTGTTCCACCGTGGCAGCGGCGCGGTCGCGGTGCAGGCGCACGGCCCGGCGGTCGAATATTATGGGAGCGCTCATGCCACCCATGTGCGGACGCCCCCGCCCGCTGCCAAGCATTTTGACCGGACCGCCGCACACCCCGTAAGCTGCGCCGACGACACCCCAGGGGAACACCCATGAACGCGCCCGCAGCCTCCGCCGCCCGCACCGCAGCCGTCGCCATGGATCGCATCAAGGCCATCGAGCACGAGCAAGGCGTCACCCGCCCGGCGCTCGACGCCATCCTGGCCGAGATGCTCGCTTTGGCCGAGCACGAGGCGCTGTTCCCCCAGTCCGAGTTCCCGCCGCTGCCCGCGGGCGAAAAAGGCTCCGGCCGCTATCTGCTGCAGGAGGACCCGGACGGCCGCTTCGCCCTTTATATGCTGGCGCTCAACCCCGGCAACTCGACCAAGCCGCACGACCACACCACCTGGGCCGTCGTCACCGCGGTCGAGGGCCAGGAGCTCAACCGCGTGTATCGCCGCACCGACGACGCCTCGGTCCCCGGCCACGCCAGCCTGGAGCAGGTCCGCGAAGTCATGGTCGAGCCCGGCCGCGGCATCGCACTGATGCCGGAGGACATCCACTCCATTCACACCTTCGGCACCGAGCCGACCCGGCACCTGCACGTTTATGGCCTTGCGCTGGAAAAGCTCGACACGCGCCAGGGTTTTGATCCCGACCAGGGCACCGTGCAGCCCTACAACAAGGCCTTCATGACCCCCACCGCGAACCGATGAACCGGGTCGACCCCGCCGCCCTGCGCGGCTGGATCCTGGACGGGCACGAACTTGCCATCCTGGACGCCCGCGAGGAGGGCGAGTTTGGCGCGAGCCACCTGTTCTGGGCCGTGCCATGTCCGCTTTCCCGCGCCGAGCTGCGCATACCCGTCCTGCTGCCGCGGATCACGACCCGGATCGTTTGCGTCGATGACGGACGCGGCCTGGCGGAGCGGTTGGCCGAGTACCTGGCCAGCCAAGGCGCCACCGACCTGCATGTGCTGGACGGCGGCACCCCCGCATGGGAAGCCGCCGGGTCCGTGCTGTTCAGCGGCGTCAACGTGCCCAGCAAGGCGTTTGGCGAGTGGGTCGAGCACCGCTACGGCACCGAAAGCGTCGATGCAGCCGAGCTCAAGGCCTGGATCGATAGCGGCCGCGACATGGTCGTGCTCGACAGCAGGCCGTTGGAAGAATTCCGCCGCATGTCGATCCCGACCGGCGTCAACGTGCCCGGCGGCGAGCTTGCTTACCGCATCGCCGACCTCGCGCCCGATCCGGCGACGTTGATCGTCGTCAACTGCGCCGGCCGCACCCGCAGCATCATGGGCGCCGAAAGCCTGCGCCGCGCCGGGGTGCCGAACCCGGTCGTGGCGCTGCGCAACGGCACCATGGGCTGGGAACTCGCCGGCCTGGAGTGCGAGCGCGGCCAAACGCGGCGTTACCAGCCCGGTCCGCCCGCAACGGCCGGCCTGGCGCTCGACCGCGCCCGCGCCTTCGCCGAAGCGTCGGGCGTCGGGGTCATCGGCCCGCTCGACCTCGAACGCTATGCGGACGACCCGGACCGCACGCTCTATGTGCTGGATGTGCGCGATCCCGCCGAGTTCAATGAGGCGCATCGCCCCGGCAGCCGCAATGCGCCCGGCGGCCAGTTGATCCAGGCGACCGATCAATGGATCGCGGTCCGCGGCGCCCGCATCGCGTTGCTGGACGCTGACGGCGTGCGCGCCCGCATGGCCGGCGCCTGGCTGCGGCAGATGGGGTGCCGGGATGTCTTCGTCGTAGAGGGCGGTTTGCTCGACCTGGACGCGACGCCCGCCGTGCCGCCGCCGCTCCCTGCTGCCGAGCTGGTCGCCCCAACCGCAGACCTTGGCGGCGCGCTGGTCGTGGACGTCGCCCGCAGCGTCGACTTCCGCGCGGGCCATATCCCCGGCGCCGTCTGGGGCGTCCGCACCCGGCTCGACGCCCTGCGTGACCGGCTTATCCGGGCCAAGCGCGTCGTCGTGACCTCGCCCGAGGGCATCCTGGCCCGGCTGGCGGTCACGGAGCTGCAGAGCCTGACCTCAGCGCCGGTCCAGGTGCTGGAGGGTGGCACGTCCGCGTGGATCGCAGCCGGCAACACTCCGGCCGCCGACCGCACCGATCCGCCGGACGAGGCCTGCGTCGACTTCTACCTGCGGCCGTACGACCGCAACTCGGGCGTCGAGGCGGCGATGCAGGCCTACCTGACCTGGGAAATCGACCTGTTGCACGAGATCGAGCGCGACGGCACCGCAGCGTTCGGCGCTTGAGCAGCTTGTGGCGGCGGGGCGCTGGGCTGCTGCTCGATGTCCTGCTGCCGCCGCATTGCCTGACCTGCGACGCGCCGGTGGGGGCGCCGGGCCAGTTCTGCACCGCGTGCTTTCGCCGCACCGCCTTCGTGACCGACCCCTGCTGCGCCTGCTGCGGCCGGCCATTCGGCTCCCCGGCGCAGGGCGGCGTGTCCGGCCTGTGCTCGGAATGCCGGGCGCACCCGCCCGCGTGGACCGCCGCCCGCGCCGCGTTGCGCTACGACGACCAAACCCGGCGCATCCTGCTGCCGTTCAAGCATGGCGACCGGATCGAGATCGCCCAGGCACTGGCCCCGCACATGGCGCGGGCAGGCGCCGTGTTGCTATCCGCGGCGGACTGGCTGGTCCCGGTGCCGCTGCATCGCGGCCGCTTGCTGGCCCGCCGTTACAATCAATCGGCGCTGCTGGCCCAGGCCCTGTCAAGGATCACTGGCCGCCAGGCGGTACTGGACGGGCTGCGCCGGACCCGCGCTACGTCGTCCCTCGGCCACAAGTCAGGCGTTCAGCGCAAACAGGAACTCGCGGGCGCATTCGCCATCCGCCCATCGCGGCAAGGCCAGCTTGCGGACGCCCGGGTGCTGCTGATCGACGACGTGATGACCTCCGGCGCCACGGCGGATGCCTGTGCCCGCGCCTTGCTGGCAGCCGGCGTCGCCAGGGTGGATCTATTGGTGGCGGCGTGCGTCGCAGACCAGCCTTCGGAGTAGGGCATCTTGTGCGCTATCCGGCCGTTACCAATCCTCGAGCCATTCCGAATCCTTCAATCATCCTGGAGAGGTCAATGCCGAAGATAGAGATCTACACCCAGCCCTGGTGCTCCTATTGCAGCCGGGCCGTTGCTTTGCTGCAGAAAAAGGGAGTGGAGTTCCACGAGATCGACGCGCCGAATGGCACGCCGCAGCGTAACGAGGCCATCGCGCGCTCCGGCCAGACCAGCGCGCCGCAGATCTTCATCGATGGCCGGCATATCGGCGGCTGCGACGACCTTGTGGCACTGGACCGCGCCGGCAAGCTCGACCCGCCGCTCGCCGCCGCCTGAGCTTGTGCTGCGCTGCCGCCTCGCCATGTTACAATAGCGAGGCAAATCTCGCCGGCATGGACGTTGATTTGGACGTGAATTTGGACTGGGAATGATCCATTACCAGCTACGGTGCAGCACCAGTCACACCTTCGACGGCTGGTTCCGGGACAGCGCGGCGTTCGACACCCAGGCGCAGCAGGGCTTGGTGTCCTGCCCGGCCTGCGGCGACACGACCGTGAACCGCGCCTTGATGGCCCCGAGGATAGCGAAGGGCGGCACAGTTGTGGACCCGTCCGGCGCCCCCGAACCCGCTCCGACACCCGAGAAGGCTGGCGTCGCGGTCCCCGATCATGTCCGCGCCATGCTGCAGAAGCTGCGGGCGGACGTCGAGCGGAACTGCGACTACGTCGGCCCTGGCTTTGCCGAGGAGGCCCGCCGCATCCACCGCGGCGAGAGCGACAAGCGCGGCATCTATGGCGAGAGCACACCCGAACAGGCCGAAGCCCTAGCCGACGAGGGCATCAAAGTTGCCCGCATTCCCTGGGTGCCCCGCGCCGACGGCTAGAAGCTTCCGACCCTCTCCCTCGTCCGGAGCTACGGGGTTCATACAATTTGAGGGTTGGCGTTGGATGGGTGCATATCCATCGGCGAAAGCGGTGAGCGGTGCCATCCGTCGCGCATGGTTTTTGGTCCCGGAGGCTTGTAGTAGCAGGTCCAGCCGTCCAGCCGGGCGACGATCCAGCTCATCTAAGCGAGCGAGCCTGGCGGGTGGTGGTTTCGTTGCCGCCCTGTCTTGCCTTCCAACTTGCGACACAGGTCCAGATTTCGGCATGCGCCAGGCCAAGCACCGCATCGGCATCGGCATCGACGGCCACCGCCGCATGGATGAGGAAGCCGGGCGCCGGCTTGCCACGCTGCAGGTCACGCAGACCCGCGGGACCGAGACCGCGCGATTGCCGTCCGGCAAAGTTCACCTCCGTCGTATCCTGCGCCACCACGATCCGACGCCCCGCCGCGGCCAGCGCCGTCGCACGCGCCCAGCAGCCCAGCGTTTCCTCAAGCGTCACCTGCGGCGAGGACAAGGCCCGATGAGCCGAAATCTCGCCCGCCCTGTCACCGCCCACCTTGCCGATCACCACCGAGGACTGATCAATGATCGACCCATACAAACGAGCCATCGCGTGCGCCCGACGCGAGTCCCCAAATGCACCAGCGAACTCGGTCATGCCGTCACCTTCACGATGCGTGAATGCCGTAGCCCACCCGGAGGGAAAGGGAGGGGGCTGATTAACAAGCCAAATGCTTGGCGCTCGCACAGCCCTCACCCGACCCTTTCCCGGGGATACCGTGTTGCAAGTCAAGCGGCTTTAGGGGCGTCCTGGAAGGGATCGAATGGTTTTTGGGCTCGGATAACGGCGTAGGCGAAGACGAGAAGCTTGCGGGCAACGGCGACCAGGATGACCTTGGGCGGCTTGCCTGCGGCGGTTATTTGCTCCACGAAGTTGGACAAGACCTTGTTGGTTCGTTTGGCGCTGAGAGTGCACATGTAAAGAGTGCTTCGCGTCCTCATCCATGACGGATGTAGTATTCGATAAGCACCTTCCAGACTTGGACTAGTGCGTTCAGGCCGGATAAGAGTACAGCGCCCGCGGTCGCACAGGCTAGCCATCGCTGGCTGCGGCTTAGGCCGGGCGGACTTTGATGTTCTGCATCGTCTGAACTGCATCCGGGCTTTGCCGTTGCCCAAGCTTCATCTCGGTCGGCAGACGGGTCTGGGCGATGCATAGCTGTCTCCGGCTTTTCTCGATCGAAAACTAGGACTTCGATCCTGAACAAATCAAGAACAAAATCCGCCGGCGTGGTCACGCAACCGCTAGCAAGACGATTGATGCTCGTGCATGGCGCTTGCCGCAGACAGCGGCGCGCTGAAAACCGGGCCGGGGCGCCACGTTCACGTCGGCTGGAAGAGTTGGCGCTCGAAGGGTTTGGCGCCCGGCGGGTTCGACGTCCGCACCCATGTCGGCCTGACCGGGCCGAAGAAGGGCTGCGACCATGGCCAGTGCGGCGCGTGCACCATGCTGGTGGACGCTCCCGCCCGGACAACTACAAGGTGGCGGGGACCGACGCCTCGACCCGGCTGTATGCCTGCCCGAACGTGGATAGCGAGGTGACCATCGTCCACGCCGACCACAACACGCCGGGCTTCATGCGCAGGGCCCGACTGGGAGAGGTGGGCTAGGTTCCGGCCAGCCGCCTCACCGCCTGGATGGCAGCTTCAGGCTCCAGGCGGGTCGGCAGGGTCATGTCGACGTGGGCCATCGCGATAGTGCCATCGCGCGCGATCACGAGGGTGGAGGACAGCGGCAGACGCCAGGTGCCTGACCCATTGATTCGGGGCAGGTCGTGCCCTAGCCGGAGAAACAGCGGCCGAACCATTTCCGGGAGATCGACGGTCACGCCATAGCTGTCCGCCACCTTGCCGCCAGGGTCGGACAGCACGGGATAGGCCAGGAGATCGCGCTCGGCGGTGCGTCCGCAGGCCTCGATCTGTTGCGGAAAGATGGCCAGCAGGCTTCCACCCGCGTCATGCAGCCGCGGCAGAGCATCCTGCCAAGCGCGCAACTGCAATGTGCAGAACGGACACCAGCCTCCACGGCTGAACAGCAGCACCACCGGCCCGGTCGCCAGCAGGTCCGCCAGGCGGACGGTGGCGCCATTTTGGTCCATCAAGGCGAAGTCCGGTGCCTGATCGCCCGGGCGCAGCATCGCCTCGTCAACCGCAACCTGCGTTTCCGCCTGGCGCAGCGTCGCGAAGTCGGCGGGCGCCATACGGCTCTGCATGCCCTGATACAGGCCGCTGAGCTGCTCCTTCAGAGATAGCTGCCCGTCGCCCATCACTTGCCTCCCGCATATTCGTTGTTATGCAAGTGGTCTATGCATGGGCGCTTGGGAAGTTGCCGCTTCCGATAACATTCATGCATCGCGATATGAGCCAATGGACCTGCTATCCGCCTTCCGCACCTTCGTCCGTGTCGCCGAGTCCGGGTCGTTCTCGGCTGTGGCGCGCGAGGTCGGCGCGACACAGCCGGCGATCTCCCGTCAGATCGGCGCTTTGGAACAGCATCTGGATGTCCGGCTCATCCAGCGGACCACACGCAGCCTGACGCTCACGGAGGATGGGCGCGACCTGTTGGGCCACGCGCGCCGGGTGCTCGACTGCGTCGACGAGGCGGAGACCGCGGTGGGACGCCGCCAAGGAGCGCCGAGCGGGCTGGTCCGCATCGCCACCCCCTCGGCCTTTGGGCGGCTGTATGTCGCGCCGCGCATGCGCCGGCTGCTGGACCGCTATCCCGAGCTCTCGGTCGAGCTGCACATGTCGGACGTGGTCATGGACATGATCGCGTCGGGCATCGACCTCGCGATACGCGGCGGGACGGTGCATGAGGCGAGCCTGGTCAGCCGGCGCATCGGCTCGTCGGCGCGCTATGTCGTCGCGTCCACCGAATACCTGGAGCGCAACGGCACGCCTGTGCAGCCGTCCGACCTCGCGCGGCACTCCTGCATCACGTTTCTGCAAAGTGCCACGCCGAACGAGTGGCGCTTTGACGGGCCTGGCGGCGCGGTGGCCGTTGGCGTGACGAGCCGGTTCCGCACCGATAGCAGCGAGGCGATGCGGGAAGCCGTCATCACCGGCGTCGGCCTGGCGCTCGCGCCATCATGGGTGTTCGGCGCGGACCTGACGACCGGGCGAGTGCAGGCCGTGCTGCAGCGCTACCAGGCGGAGCAGGTGTCGATCCACGCAGTCTATCCGTCGCGCCGCAACCTGGCGCCGCGGACGCGGGCGGTCATCGACTTCCTTTTGGACGAGTTCCGGCTTGATCCGGCGATCTCGACCTATGGCGAAACGTGAGTGTGCGGATGCTGGACCCATACCTGAGCGCATAGGTGTTGTTCGCAGGTGCAGCATTTTGCATGGCTGGCGACCACCCAGATGTCGGTCCGTTGGTGACGGCCTCCGATCCGGAGACTGGTCGCCACACAGGACTGAAGGCCCGCCTATTCTGACGGACCTCCTGTTATCAGGAGAGTTTTAAATTATGAAGACCATCTTGCTCGCCGCCGTTGCCGTCACCGCATTGGCCTTGCCCGCGTTCGCTGGCGAGGGCAATGGCGAGCCTTTCCCGAATTACCTCGACACCTCGACGACCGTCGTAGTCTCGTCGCAGCGCGCGGACGTCGGCTCGAACGCCTATCCGGACGTCGTGGGCCGGCCTGGCACGGCGCTTAACGTCGCGATTGGCAATATCGTGCCGGACACCGGAAGCGAGCAGCCGATCCAGACCGCGAACTCGCTGCCGCGCGGCTTCGAGCAGGGTATGCCGGCCTATGCCCACCTTGTGCCTGCACATCCGACGCGCGTTGCCGCCAACAGCATCTACCGCCCGCGCAGCTAAGTGAGTTGGGGCGCCTGCTTTGGCGGGCGCCCCACTCTGCGTTGATTTAACTTCGGACGCTTTGATATCGACTGTCCAACAATCTCACTGCTGCGCGATTCCGGGTCGTTATGGGCCTGATGGGTTCGACATCGTTCACGCGCCTGTTCCACGCGCCACAGCGGTTTGCCCATCGTGCGCTCGTGCAGCGTCACGTCGTGGCGTCGCAGGATCGCCGAGCGCAGATTGGCACAACGCCATTGCACCATCCCATCGGGCGCGCGGAAACTTTATTGGTGTCGAAACCTGTGCGCAACGGACGCGAAATCGATCCGGATCATCTTGTTCATAGCGTCGGTATGGGATTGGAAAGATAGGATAAGCACGAAAATAGGATAAGTACGATTGCCGAGCTAGATTGGTGCCCCTGCGCAATGGAATGGCGTAACGATTGACGCTTCCATATCTCAATATATGGGCGGTATCGGTTTCGCCTCAGACTAAAATGCGAACACCGGGGTAGATGTGCAGTTATGAAAAAATGGTTACTTTGCGGTGTGTCAGTTGTTATAATACAAAGCCATCCAGTCTTTGCACAAAACTTGGGCCGGTGGACGGGAGTAACCCCATTTCCCAACATCCCGGTATCGGCTGCGGTGCTGCCCAATGGCCAACTGTTGACCTGGTCATCAAATGAGCCCGACGGCCAAGAAGGGGATATCCGAAACGATCCCAGCCAGACCTATACTTCGATCTACAATCCATCGACCGGCGCTTTCACGCCCGTCGTTGAACACAGCATGATGGCGGACATGTTTTGTTCCGGGATCGCCTATTTGACCGATGGCCGGATCATGGTGAACGGCGGGAGCAGCAGCTACCACACCGCCTTTTATGACCCGGTCACACAAACTTGGGTGTCGGGTGCGATGATGAACATCGCCCGCGGCTACAACAGCACCGTGACCCTTTCGACCGGGGAAGCGTTCACCATCGGCGGCTCCTGGGCCGGTGACGGAACGCCAAAGGACGGCGAAATGTGGCTGAACGGCTATGGCTGGCGACAGACCAGCATCTCGGAAGACAGCATCCTGGCGATCGATCCTATCGACGTCGCCCAGGGCTATATCTCCGAAGGGGACGACCATCCCTGGCTGTTCGCCGCGCCAAACGGCCGCGTGTTCCACGCCGGCCCAAGCCCGCAGATGAACTGGATCGACACCACCGGCGCTGGATCGATCGCGCCGGCCGGGAACCGTGCCGATGACGCCTACAGCATCAATGGCGTTGCCGTGATGTATCAGCCGGGCAAAATCCTGAAAGCCGGCGGTGCGCCGAGCTACACCAACGCAATTTCCACGGCCAGCACCTATGCCATCGACATCGCCGCCTCGATTGTCAATCCGGCAGCACCGGTGACGGTCCGCAAGCTGGCACCTATGGCGTCTGCCCGCGCCTACGCCAATGGCGTGTTGCTGCCCGGAGGCAAGGTCTTGGTTATCGGCGGACAGAGCGTTGCGCTTCAGTTCATCGATGAGACAGCCGTGCTGACACCGGAGCTTTGGGACCCGGCCACGGAGCGGTTCACCACGCTGGCTCCGATGCATACGCCGCGCGACTATCACAGCGTGGCACTGCTGCTGCCTGATGGGCGGGTGTTTTCGGGCGGTGGTGGCTTGTGCGGCGCGGGCTGTCCCGCCAATCATCAGAACGGCGAGATTTTTTCACCGCCTTATCTGTTTCAAGCCGACGGCGTCACGCCGGCACCCCGGCCGGTGATCCAGGTGACCGGGAGCGTCCCGCCGGCAACGGCGCTGTCCGGCGTCTTCAACGCGTCCTTGTCCGTCCTGCTCGGTTCGACGTTCGCCATCAGCGCCAGCGGACCCATTAAGTCGTTCGAGCTTGTCCGGCTGTCGTCCACGACGCATACCGTCAACACCGATCAGCGCCGGGTGCCGTTGACCATCGCCGGAGTGCAAGGAAACAACTATGCGGCGACCATGCCAGCCGATCCGGGAATCCTGGTTCCAGGGTATTGGATGCTGTTCGCCATCGATGCGAACGGCACACCCAGCGTCGCTCAGATCGTTCTGATCAAAAGGTAAATGCCTGGTGTGGGCAAAGGGCGAGCGTTGGCTCAGCGAGGCTTGCACGTTGCGCAGCTCACCCGGAGCCGTAGTGGTCAGACGATGCGGACGGAGACGGGCAGCAATAGCAGCTCGTGATGAGCCGCCCTGATAGGCCGGCCTAGCCTGCTGGCGCTGCACGAGCCTACCTCCGGAAGCCAATCCTCCATCGTGAAGTCAGTCAAGCAGGTGATTGCCTCGCTAAAGGGGCGAATCACTACGTCGTGCTGGAGCATGGCGCGGTCGCCGCGGCGGGCGCCGGAGCGGCCATGGATCGCGGCAACATCAGCCGCTATCGTCCGACCCAACGGGCAACAAGGACAGAGCCATGGTGCAGCATCACGAAATCCCCGCCACGCCGGACAACATGGTCCTCGGCTACCTCGACGCGACCAGCCCGCCGGTGCTTGAAGTCGACTCCGGCGACACCGTCAAGCTGTATTCATTTCCGGCCGGCGGCATGGCGACCCTGCCCGAGATGTCGCGGGTGCCAGCGGATTACCTCGCAGCGTTGAAGGCCTTGCCGGACGGTCCCGGCCCGCATTTCATTACCGGGCCGGTCTATGTGCGCGGCGCGCGACCCGGCGATACGCTGCAGGTCGATATCCTGGATGCTGCGCCGACGATGGACTGGGGCTTCGTCGCCATGTCCCGGCCCAGGCCTTAAATCCGGGTCATCGAGAGCGAGACGGCCAGCGGGAGCCACGGCCGGTCCGGCCAAGCCCAGCATCCGTCGGCATCCTCGACCAACTGGGCAAATGCCTGCCACGTCACGCGCGGGTGCTCGTGCAGCCAATCGAGGCGCAGGCACGCTTCGAGCAGGCTGCCCAGGATCGCCGACAGCGGATGCATCCATTGCACGGTGCGCTGATTGACCAGCCGGGCAGCGGGGTCGGCGTAGTCCCGCGGATCGTCTATGACGAGCGGAGCGGTCTCGAAGTAGGGTGCGAACCAGCCGGGCCTGCCGTCCGCGCTGCGTGCCATGTCGTCGAACACGTAGGCCGTGGGGTGCATGTCGGCGAAGTATAACCGGCCGCCTGGGCGCAGGAAGTGGGCGATGATGCGAGCCCAATCCTTGATGTCCGGCAGCCAGCAGATCGTACCCCAGGTGATATAAACGAGGTCGAACGAGGCGGGCTCCGCGATTGCCTGCCGGGCGGCGTAGATGTCCGACAGGACGAAGCGGGCGTCGAGGGACAGGGCCGCGGCGTTCTCCCGGGCCGCGTCGATCGCCGGGGCAGAAAAGTCGAGCCCTGTCACCTGGGCGCCGCGGCTGGCCAGGATCAGGCTGTCATGGCCGAAATGGCATTGCAGGTGCAGGACGCGCAGCCCGGCGACGGGGCCAAGCTCGGCCTCCTCGATCGCATTCATCCGGGCCGTGCCGCCGCGTATGCGCGCCACGCCGTAGAATGGCACGGCACGATGCACCGGCACGCGCTCGTCCCAGTTTGCCCGGTTCAAGGCACGCCAGCTTTCGTCCGTCACAGGTTCAGGGCTTGTCATGGGTTACAGGCACCGGCGATCGCTGAAGGTCCATAGTGGACGAGCCAAGGCAAAACCGAAATGGTCCAATTTCGGCGAAAAGGCCGCCCGAGGCCGAACAGCCGTCTTGCGTCATCCGCCGTGACAGGCGACGAGGGAAGGCGATGACGGCTGAGCCGGCAGTTTGGCAGGAGGACGTATGCGGATTGCGGTCGCCCAGGTTTCGCACGAGACCAACACCTTTTCCAGCCAGCCGACCGACGAGGCAGCCTTCCGCGTCCGCTCCTGGATCGAGGGCGAGGAGATCCTGCGTCGGCACCGCGGCGTAAAGGACTATATCGGCGGCATGATCGACGCGGCGGAGCGTCTCGGCGGCTGCGAGCTGCTGCCCATTTTCGCCGCGATCGCCAGCCCGTCCGGCACCATCCTTGCGGACACCTGGCGCGACATCAAGCGCAGGGTGGTGGAGGGGCTGCGGCGGGCGATGCCGTTCGACGCCATCTGCCTGGAGCTGCACGGCGCCGGCGTGGCCGAGAGCACCGGCGACATCGAGGGCGATCTGCTGCGCACGCTGCGCCTGGAGTTCGGCACCGGGCTGCCGATCGTCGCCACGCTGGACCTGCATGGCAACATCACCGAGCGGATGACCGACAATGCCGACATGCTGTTCGGGGTAAAGGAATACCCGCATGTCGACATGCATGACCGGGGCCGCGACGCCATCTGCAGCCTGGACCTGATGCTGAGGCGGCAGCTGGCCCCGCGCATGGCGCTGGCCCGGCTGCCGATGATAGTTGCTGGACGACGGGATGCTCAAGCTGCACGACATGCCGATGCGCCGCTATAAGGTCATCGCCATCAAGTCGAGCCAGCATTTTCGCGCCTTCTTCGAGGCGGCCGCGGCAGGGATCGTAACGGTGGACACGCCGGGGATCTCGACGTTCGACTTCGGCACGTTCCGCTTCAGGTCATCCGCCCGCTACCAGTATCCGCTGGGCGGAGGGTGAGGCGAAGCCGGGGCCTGCCGGGCCGGCATCACGCGGCATGGTAGGCACCCTCCAGCAGGATCGGTACGCTCGCGCTGGTGTCCTGTTCCAGGGCCAGGTCGACATCGCCTGAGAACCCGCCATCCACCAGCTCGCGCCCGGAGACGGAAAGACGTATGAGGCTGGCCACCTCGCCGCCCGCCGCTCGATAGGCATCCCGAGCGATCTGCGCCTCTGGCGAGCATGGGCAGTCCAATCGGTCCAGGATGGCGCCTGCCCCAAGCAAGTCCTCGATGGCGAACCGAAGGCTGCCATCCGGCCAGCACTCCCCGGCCGGTACCACGCCGACCGCGCCATCGCCGGCGAGCACCCGCGCTGCCTGGGCGACCGCGGCGGCATTCCGGAGGCAACCCGTCAGGACAGGAATGCGGCCGGGTGTCCGGCCGGCGGCCACGGACAGGCGCGATCCGTTGGGAGAGGGCAGCATGAGCTTTGTTCCGCGTGGAATGCCGGCCAGGCTGACCGGCGACAGGCTGAAGTGGCCGCCAGGGGCGCGCCGGGGATGGGCGAGCACGGCGCCGGCCTGCTCTGCCGCGGCCTGCGCGCCCTTCTGGTTGGCAAACGGGAACGGATAAACCATGGCGCCGCGTGAAACCGCCACGTCCACGGCCGTCGAGAACGACAGGACGTCCACGATCACGAGCACCGCCACGTGTTCGTGGAGCGCTGCGATCCCGGGCATCCCCCATTCGCTGAGTGCCTGCGCCATTGCGGGCAGCCGTCCCGTGATATCGCCTCGACCAGGGCGGGCCGGGCGCTTGCCTACCGCTTTCCTACTCTGCGGCCGCCCGGGCCGGCTCGCCTTGCAGCTCCGCCCAGGCGTCGTCCAGGCCGCGGCCGAACCGGGCGCATAGCTCGCCCGCCTCCGCGTGGTCCAAGATCAGGGGCGGGGTGAAGGCGATGCGGTCACCGATGGCGCGCACGATGAGGCCGGCACGCTCGCAGGCGGCCTGGACCCGCAGGCCGACCCCCGCGGCGGCGGCATAGGGCTGCCGGGTGGCCTTGTCGGCCATCAGCTCCACGCCGGCGATCAGGCCCACGCCGCGCACGTCGCCGACGAGGGGATGGTCCCGGAACGCCTCCAGCCCGCGCAGGAACGTCGGCGACACGTCCCGCACGTGGCCGACGATGTCGCGCTCCTCGTAGATCTTGAGCGTCTCGATCGCGACGGCGCAGGCGACGGGATGGCCGCCGTAGGTGTAGCCGTGGCCGAACGTGCCATGGCGGCGGCTGCCCTCCAGCAGCGCCTCGTGCACGCCGGCGCTGACCATCAGGGCGGAGATCGGCTGATAGGCGGCCGAGAGCTGCTTGGCGCACGCGATCATGTCGGGCTCGATGCCGTAGGTCTCGCAGCCCCACATGCTGCCGGTGCGGCCGAAGCCGCAGATGACCTCGTCCGCCACCAGCAAGATGTCGTGCCGCTTCAGCACGGACTGGATACGCTCCCAATAGCCGCGCGGCGGGGTGATGGCCCCGCCGCCGCCCTGCACCGGCTCGCCGAAGAACGCCGCGATGGTGTCGGGGCCTTCCTGCTGGATCAGCGCCTCGAGGTTCGTGGCCATGCGGTCGCTGAACGCCTCCTCGCTCTCATGCTCCGCGTGGAAACGGTAGTAGTTCGGGTTGTCGGCGTGCACGAAGCCCGGCAGCGGCAGGCCGAAGCCCTGATGCATGTGCGGCTGCCCGGACAGGCTGGCGGTGGCGACGGTGTTGCCGTGGTAGCCGCGAACCCGGCCGATGAACTTGCGCCGCTGCGGCTGGTCCCGGACGTCCCAGTAATTCCAGGCCAGCTTGATGGCGGCGTCGTTCGCCTCGGACCCGCTGCACTGGAACAGCACGCGCGCCATGCCGGGCGGCGCTATGGCCAGCAACCGTTCGGCCAGCTCGACCGCGGGCTCATGCCCCTTTTGGAAGAAGGTATGATAGTACGGCAGTTTCAGCATCTGCCGATGGGCCGCGTCCGCCAGGCGCCGCTCGCTGAAACCGAGGCTCGCGCACCACAGCCCGGCCATCGCCTCGATGTATTCCCGCCCCTCGGTATCCCACACGCGGCAGCCCTCGCCGCGGTCGATCAGGATTGCGCCCTCGCGGGCGTGACGGTCGAGGTCGGTCTGCTGGTGGACCAGGCTGGCGATGTCTCGGGCGTGCAGCGAGTTCGGGTGCATGACGATCTCCAAGACGATGGCTCTGAAGCGGGGGCTAGTTTTCCGCCATTTCCCAAATCAAAGACAGCACTTCCTCGCGTGCCGCCACGAAGTCCGGACGGCTCTTGACCGCGCGTATGCCCTCGGCCGCGTGGCCGCGGGCGAACGGCATGGGCAGGCGGGCGACGATGCGGCCGGGCCGGGGTGACATGACGACGACCTCGGTGCCGAGATAGACCGCCTCCTCGACGCTGTGGGTGATGAACACGACCGTCATGCCGGTGCGGCGCCAAACGGAGTGCAGCTCCTCCTGCATCCGCTCGCGCGTGAGCGCGTCCAAGGCGCCGAACGGCTCGTCCATCAGCAGCACCTTGGGCTCGTTGCATAGGGCGCGCGCGATGGCCAGGCGCTGCTGCATGCCGCCTGAGAGCTCATAGGGGTAGCGGTCGCGGAACTCCCATAATCCAGTGGTGCGCAGCCATTGCTCCACCCGGCCCGCCGCGTCGGCCGCGGGCTCGCCGCGCATGCGCGGGCCGAAGCCTGCATTGGCGGCCACAGTCATCCAAGGGAACAGGGCGGGCTGCTGGAACACCACGCCGCGTTCCGGCCCCGGCCCGGTCACCGCCTGGCCATCCAGGCTGACCATCCCCGTGGTAGGCGGCAGGAACCCGGCCAGCGTCTGCATCATCGTCGTCTTGCCGCAGCCGGACGGGCCGACGATGCAGACGAAGTCGCCACGCGCGAAGCCCAGGTCCGCGCGTTCCAACGCCTGCACCGCGGATGCGCCGGCCCCATACCTGACCGAAACATCCGCGAACTGGACGAAGGCTGCACTCACCCGACAGCCTTGCGCAGGAAGTCGGTGTTGATCGCCTTTTGAAAGGCGTCCAATCCCGGCGCGCTACGGATGCTGCGCTGCTCCGCCAGGAAGTCGGCGGTGTTCTTCAGCACGGTGGCGAACTTGCCGGGTACGCCCGGCGCGCCAAGCCATTCCGGGCCGGCCTGCTGGCTGAACGGCACGAAGTCGTATTCCTTCATGTCCGCCATGGCGACGGCCGGGGCGACGCCGGCCTCCTTCGCCACGATGACGGCGGCCTCGTCCGGCTTCTGCTGCCACATGGTCAGGGCGCGGTCATACGCCTTCAGGAAGCCCACGACGGCGTCTGGATACTGCTGGGCAAAGGCGGTGCGGACCACGATCAGGTCGGCGATGACATAGCCGGCCTTTTCCAGCGTATCCCAGGTCTTGTACGGGGTGCCGCCGTTCTCAGTGACCTTGCTGCGGGCCGGCGGCCAGACGTAGGCGGCGTCGATCTCGCCGCGCGACCAGGCGGCCTGGATGGCGGCGGGCTTCATGTCCAGCACCGTCACGTCGCGCTGGGTCAGGCCGTTGGTCTTGAGGAAGCCCAGCAGCCGGAAGTGGCTGGTGGAGCCGAAGGGCGTCGCGACCTTCTTGCCCTTGAAGTCAGCGGGCGACTTGATGCTGGCGGCGGTGCGGACGGTCATGTCCTCGCCGGGCCCGATGTTGTCGACGATGCCGATCAGTTGGAACGGCAAGCCCTGGCTGATACCCGCCGCGGTAGCGACGGAGCCGGTCGCCATACCGATGTCGCAGCTTCCGGCGGTGATGGCGGTGTTGATGTCGGCGCCGCTGCCCATCTCGGTCCAGCTCAGTTTGGCGCCGGCGCCCTCCTCAAACCAACCGAGGCCCTTGGCGATCATCGTCGGCTTGGTTTCGGTAAAAAAGCCGATGTTGACGCCGGACGGGGCGGCGGCCCGGGCCGTGCGCGCCGCCAACGCGCCCGCGCCGGCGCCAAGCAGCGCGCCGCGCCGGGTCAGTCCCATAGCATTCATCCTAATTTCCCTCATGCGGTTACCGCCCAGCCCAATGCACCAACCGCCGCTCGATCAGCACCAGCAGGCGGTCGATCGCGATGCCCGCCAGCCCGATCATCGCGATACCGGCGAACACGTAGTCCGACCGCAGGAAGCGGCCGGCATCCATGATCATCCAGCCGATCCCGTTCGACCCGGCGATGATCTCGGCTGCGATCAGCGTGCCATAGACGATGCCGACGGCGAGCCGGGCGCCCATCAGCACCTCGGGCAGCGCCGACGGCAGCACCACGTGACGCAGCACCTGCCAGTCGCTGGCCCCCAATGCGCGCGCCACCTGCAGCCGTTCCGGCGGCACGTTGCGCACGCCGTCCCGCGCCGCCACTGCCGCCACCGGCAGCGCCGCCAGGAACAGCATGGTGATCTTGCTGGTTTCGCCGATACCCAGCCAGACGATCAGCAGCACGAGGTAGGCGAGCTGCGGCAGCGGCCGCAGGAACTCGATGAACGGTGCGGCGGCCGCATCCAGCCGCGGCGCGTAGCCCATGCCGAGGCCCAGCAGGGTGCCCACCACGGCGCCGGTCAGGAAGCCTGCCCCGACGCGCAGCAGGCTCATGCCCATGTGCTCAAGGATCGAGCGGCCCTTGTAGCCCTCCTGCACCAGTTCGGTCAGCCCGTCCCACAGGTCCAGCGGACCCGGCAGGAACAAATCCCGCACCAGCCCGCCGCTGGTCACGCCGATCCACAGCGCCAGCAGCAGCGCGGCGCTCGCGCAGGTGATGGCCCAGGACGGCCAGGATTGAAGAGTGCCGCGCATCAGTCGCGCCCGCGCCAATGCACCAGCCGACGGTCCAGCAGCCGCATCAGCCACGCCAGCGTCACGCCGAGTCCGCCCAGCAGCAGGATGCACAGCACGATCACGTCGTTGCGCAGGAACTGGCTGGCGGAGATCACCATCCAGCCGAGCCCGTCCGTCGCCGCCAACAGCTCGGCCGACACGACGGTGGAGAACGCCGCCGCCAGCGCGACCTGCAGGCCGGTGAGTATCATCGGTGCTGCGGAGGGGAGCACGACATGGCGGAACACCTGCGCCTGGCTGGCGCCCATCGCGCGGGCGACCTGGATGCGTTGCTGCTTTACGCCGCGCACCCCGGCGGCGCTGGATGCGACGATGATGGGGAACGCGGTCAGGAACAGCAGGGCGGCCTTGGACAGGTTGCCGGTGCCCAGCCACAGGATCAACAGAATCATGTAGGACAGCGGCGGCAGCGGGCGCATGAACTGGACGATCCAGTCGAGCGCCGACGCGGTCACCCGGTTGACCCCCATCCACAGCCCCAGCGGCACGCCCACTAGGACGGCAAGCCCGAACCCGGCGCCGAGCCGTCCCAGGGTGGACCCGGCGTTGCCCCACAGCGTCGTGCCGCGATACCCATCCCGCAGGATCTCTGCCGCCGCTGCCCAAACATCCCCGGGTGACGGCAGCAGGTCGCGCGAGACCAGTCCGCCGACCGAGAGCGCCCACCACGCCAGCAGCATGGCCGCGACCGACGCCACGCCGAACACCGGGGCCGGCACATTGAACTTCCGATGTATCGGGACGGGCACGGGCGGCACCAGCCCGATCCCGTCAGCCTGCCCGCTTGCGATGATGCCTGCCATGGCTGAATACCATGCAATGCCTGTGCTAGCGGGTAAAGTTCGCCGCTTCATCGGCTCGGTCGGCATAGGGCCAGCGCCGACGGTTCCGCCTATGGACAACCCTCACCCAACTCTCTCCCGGAGGGAGGGGGCTTCAGCGCGGCGAGTGTGATAGCCCAGGCCCAAGGCAGCCATGGACGGCAAATCAGCGCTCGCGCAGTATGATCCTACCGTTTGACCACCGGGAAAGCCTAATGAACGTCGAAACAGCCCACGATACCGCCGCTGCAGGAATCGACGTCATACCCTCCGGCGCGGTGCTCGGCGCCGAGGTCCGCAGTGCCGACCTGCGCCGGGTCGATGACGCGCTGTTCGGGGCCATCCATCGGGCCTGGCTCGATCATTCCGTGCTGCTGTTCCGCGGGCAGACGCTCTCGGATGACGAGCTGGCCGGCTTTAGCCGCCGGCTTGGCGACTTGGACCTCGTGCCGGTGCAGGAGAACGGCCGCGCCTCCGTCAAGGGGCATCCGGAGATCTACGTGGTCTCCAACGTGCTTGGCGCCGACGGTGCGCCGATCGGCAGCTTGGGCGCTGGCGAGGCCGTCTGGCACACGGACATGTCCTACCTGCCGAAGCCGCCAAGGCGAGCACGCTCTATGCGCTGGAAATCCCGCCGACCGGGGGCGGCACCTGGTTTTGCGACATGCGCGCGGCCTATGAGCGCCTGCCAGACACGCTGCAGCGCCGGGCGGCAGGGCTGCGCGTCAAGCACGATGGCACCTACAACAGCGGCGGATTCGTTCGCGCAGGGGTGACGCCCACCGACGACCTGCAGGCCGCGCCGGGCATGCTGCATCCCCTGGTCTGCCGTCATCCCCGAAACCGGCAGCCTGATGCTCTACCTCGGGCGCCGCCGCAACGCCTACCTCGAAGGCCTCCCGCTGGCGGAGTCCGAAATGCTGCTCGACGAGATCTGGCATTACGCCACCACGGAAGACATCGCATGGCGGCATCGGTGGCGCGCCCTTGCCGGCGCGGGCGCAAGCCTCGCTGACGTGGTGAGCTGCCGCGTCTTCATCACCCATTTCGACCGCGATTACGCGGCGATGAACGCGGCGTATGCCGGCTATTTCCCGGCCGACCGCCTGCCGGCGCGCACCTGCGTGGGCGTAACCGGCCTGGCCCGGGGCGGCCTGGTGGAAATCGACCTTATCGCCCGGCGCTGACCTGGCACGCGGCTCGCTGAACTCCGTCCGACATATTGACCTAAAGGATAGCGTGGTAGGACCACGACACGCCGCGTCGTGCTGGCTGTCGGCTTCGCCGCCCGAAGCGCCTGAATGGAAACCTAGAGATGATTTGTTCGATCATGCTCTGCTTGACCGAAAATAGAGCAGCTTTATCCGTCAGTTAGCATCGCGACGCGACTCTAACTGATCGGATGCTGCTCTGGCCGGCGACTGCTCAAGACACCGTTCCGCGGTGCAGTCCCGACGCCAGCGCCTGCAGAACCGTGTTCCTGAAAATGGCGCAGAGCGTCGGCAGGTTCGAGGGCCCAAGCATGCCGTTATGCGTTCCAGGAACCGAGACCACCGTCAGTCTTGGACAATAATACTTCCATCCAAGATGGCGCAAAGCGCTCGGATCATGATGATCTGTACGGAATAGGACTGCTGGCACAGGCAGCGGCGGCAGCGTTTTGCGGAGAGCTGCCCACTGCCACAGCATCGGCTGGATATGCCAGGACAGCAAATCCCGATCAAGCAAAACCAAAAACTCTCCATGCAGCCATCGCCGTGGGGTGCGGGCAAACAGCCGAAGCGCTGGCTTCCAACGCCGTTTGCTCAGCTCCCGAGCCAACACAAAAGCCAGCTTTCCTTTTGCGTCCCCGCGCCGCAACGCTGCAATGAAGCCTTTCAGCTCCCGGCGGCGGGTCATAGGCGGATAGGGCACGCCAGTCACGAAATCGACTCCTGGCTGAACCTCGGTATCAAGCAGGCCGAGAAACTGCACCGGATAGCCTGCATCACGCAGGCGCGTCGCGACCGCAAAGGCGACGATGCCGCCGAACGAGTAGCCCGCGAGCAGGATCGGAGCCGTCGAACAATGCGCCGTGATTTGCTTGACCACATCGTTGACAAGGGCGCTCAGATCGAAGCCGGGATCGCGCAGCTGCGTTCTCCAGGGCGGATAGGAAATCTTTACCGGTCGCACCGCATTCTTACAGGCAACGCCAATTTCGACGAGATCTGGATCGTATCCACCCATTCCTGGAAGCAAGAAGAGGTATGGCAGGTCCGGCGACGCGGAGCGGCTCCGGCCAGGATGAACATACTGAGGCTCGCTGAATATCATCGGCTAACTCGGATCGCAATCAATCGTGGTGACAGGTTATATTCACGCATGAGAATGCCTTCACTGCGTCCAACTCAGCTATGTCAGGTTCGAGTTAAGAACAAAGTAGAAGTTCCACTGGGCCAAGAAAAACTGTATTCCCGCGAATAGCAAAGACAAACTCCGGCATTGATATGATCATTCAAGATTACACTGCTGGCATAAAGGCTCCAATTGGTTTGCGGAGCCCCGCCATGAATGTCATCCAGGAACTCTATGGCAACATTATGAGCGTTCATGCGCCAGAAGTCGCGACACGTGAAGTCCTGACTTTGGTCGGCTGGGTGAGACGTCATCACAAAATTAAGATCATCTGCTTGCCCCCTGCCGATAGGAGGAGCGCGAAGCGCTGCAAGCGTCCCGGACGCGCGACATCGGAAAGGCTGCCACCGAGTATCGCCGCCGTGCCGGCATCGACGGCACGCCGCCGCAGGCGTGCGGGCCATGCATCCGCGGCTGACATAAAGCGGCATTTCAGATCGCGCTTGCCACATGGTTCCCGTCCCGGACCGCGCGCTTATTACTTCACATAAAACAATACATAATCTTCCATTACAATACGTTTATTGCGTTAAGTCTGTGCCTGTAGTGTATGGCGATAGTGCAGAACTTCCCCTGCACTCGTCCCTCATCGTCAGGAATCGAGCATGGCGTCCACCGCATCCGCGACACCTTTCCGCCTCGGCGCATACCTGAGTAACCCCGACAATTCCAGCGTTGCGAACCAGGCGCTCTTCGACGCCAAATTTGACGAATTTTCGAAGCTGATGGGGACCGCGCCGCGCTTCCTCGTTACCTTCGTGGACCAGAACCAGCCGGTTTCGCAGTGGGTCGGCAATTCGACATGGGCGGCCGTTTCGGCGTCGCAATCGTCCCGGGCCGCTGCGATGACGCCCGTGATCGCCTTGCCGCTGTCGTCCAATGCCTCCGGATCCATGACGTCCGACCAGCAGTTTCAAGCCTTCGCCTCCGGCCAGTACGACGGCGTGGTCACCGGCATTGTCCAGGCATGGGCGAAGGCAGGCTTCTCGAACCTCGTGTTTCGGCCGGGATGGGAGATGAACCTGACCGGTCCCACCTTTGCCGGGGACGACGCCCAGAGCCAGGCCGATTGGGTCAAGGCATTCCAGCACGTTTATACGGTCCTGCATCAGGCCGCGGCGGCGCAGGGCGTGGCCGTCCAGGTGGTCTGGAACCCAAGCACCACCAACTACAGCAACTCCTACGTGACGACGAACCTTTATCCCGGGGACGGCTACGTGGACGTCGTCGGGATCGACATGTATGCGGACCTGCATCCGTATTCGGATAGCAGCCCGACGCCAACTTATCACGATTGGAACACCGGGCTCGAGGACTCGACCACCGCGCAGTTCATCGCCGATCCGGTGAACCGCATGCATTACTGGTCGCACCCTGCCGCGACCCGGTGGGCAGAGGACAGCAGCGGCGGCCATAGCCAAAGCTTCGACAGCTTGGTCCGTTTCGCCGCTTTGCACGGTAAGCCGCTCGCCATACCCGAGGCGGGCGCCGGCAACTCCGATTGGGGAGTTGACGTGGCCGACGACGCTGCCTTCCCAGAATGGCTATCGCAGCAACTTGCGGCGGCGCAGGCGTCCGGCGTGCAGATCGCTTTCGTGAACCCTTGGGACAGCAATGGCGGCGGGAACTATGAGTTCTCGCGGGCCAACGACGGCAAGCCAGCGGAAGCGGCAGCGTGGGCGCGATATCTCGGCGCGACGCAGACCCCTGTGCCCGTGCCTCCGCCACCCACGCCGGCGCCTGCCGCGGTCACCATTGGTTCCGGGGCGCGCACCTTGGCCTTGGCGGTTTCTGAGGCATGGAGCGCCGCCCGGCCAAAAGGCTTTGGCATCTCCATCATGACGGACCACGAGGACTACCCCGAGCTGGCTGAGCTGTTCAAACATGACCGGATGAGCCCGCTCTGGTTCCTGAACGCCACTCAGGCCGGGACAGCCGTGATCATGAGGGCGTCCGGCGCCGATCAGGAACTAGGCTCCGTCGAGGAGGCGTTAGCCCGGGTGCTGGAGCTGGAGCGGTAGTCGACTATGCGTTCTGCGCCATGCGCGCCCGTGCGCGACGTGATCGGCCCGATCCTATCGGTTCGAATGGCCCGTAGTCTCGCCGATCATCCGGGTTCCCGGACGATGTC
>JAABUM010000183.1_pt1 | contig 129303 bp, 227 predicted proteins | sample 5559161 | NCBI WGS metagenome assembly JAABUM01 (sample SAMN10711868, study PRJNA513369) | rock metagenome | isolation source: Antarctica rocks | place: Antarctica: Victoria Land, Siegfried Peak nord
ATGGCGCACAGCAGAAGGTGGGCGCGGTTATCATCATGTCGCCAGACGAGGTTTCATGTTCAGCCCAAATTGCCGGGACATCAAACTTAAATGGCATTTGGCTTTCATTGCTTGCAGAGCAGAAGGTGGGCACAGTCATCATCGCGGCGGTGGACGAGGTGGCGTGGCTACGCGTGATCAATTGAGAGAACCAATAACACATGAACTTGATTTTGGTAACACAGAGCAGAAGGTGGGCGCGGTCATCATCACGGCGCTGGACGAGGTGGCGTGGCTGCTCAACCTGCGCGGCGGTGACGTGGACTACAACCCCGTCTTCATCTCCTACGCCATCGTCACCCCCGATGCCGCTACCCTGTACGTGGACAGCGCCAAGGTGCGCCGCAGAAAGTCCCCAAAATGAAACCCTATAAATACCCTGAACGAAAGCAAGTCTGGGCCATTTTCCTGCCTGTCATGCCACCGCCACGCCGGACGCCGCCACCCCGTACGTGGACAGCGCGCCAAGGCACGCTTCCCTGCCAGCGGCCAATGCTGGCTGGAGTCGATTTCATCCAACCTGTTAAGGACTGCCCTCAAGACAGTCCCCGTGGATCTTGCAAGTCGTCCCAGCATCGCCGATGCATATGCCTGTTTCTGAGGAACCGTGAACCAAGGAGCATACCTGTCGTTGTGCATTGCCAGGTTGGGGTCCCAAGGCATGCACTCGCAAATGCAGGTCACCACTGAGGTGAAGATACGCCTGGCGGATGCGCCGCTGACTGTGCACTATCGAACAACAATGACGTGTCTGACGTTGACGCATTGTCTGAAAGAAGTGAACATCTTTTCCAATGGCATTTAGGTCACGACGATGCTGTACATCCGGTTTGACAACAATGAAAGTGTCTAAGAAACGTGACCAAGTGCTTGATAAAACAAGCAGGTCACAACTGAGGTGGCGGAGCACCTGGCGGATGCGGAGTGACGGTGTCACAGGATCGATCAACAGCAGCAAGGACCAGGAAAATTGACATCGTTCTCAATTGGATCTCAGGTGACATCTGAGGTGGCCGAGCACCTGGCGGGTGCGGCGGTGGCGGTGCAGCCGTACGAGAAGGTGCTGGAGGATGTGACGGCCGCCGGCGAGGCGGGCACCCGCATCTGGATGGACCCCTCCCAGGTGAGTGGACTTGAAGAACCGCATCGAAGAAGTGGCATGTGGGCCAGCAGCTCTTTGCTGGGACAGCATTCGTGCGTACCACTGAGGCGGGCAGGCGCATCTGGATGCATGCCTCCCAGGTGCGGCACCCCAGCCTCCTTGTCAGACACCTAACATTTTGCACGTCCAATCTGGCGCACCGACTCGGGCCAGAGAGTGAAGCATCACATCCTGACTCGCTCACATGTAATCAGCAAACGCAGCTGGCACTGGGTGTCAAGAGGCTTGCACACCCACGCTAGATCTTTCCTAGCATGGTAGCATGCGGCTGGCATCCAGCGCCAGCCATATCACTTGTTCCAGGAGGTCATGGTGTGCACGCTTGGTGCGTACCCGCACCACGAGCGTGCACCATGAGTTTCTGCATCACCTGTGTTTCCAGCAATGCAGGAACAGTGCAGGGAGGTGCCGGCATATGCAGCTGCATCTTTCAGCTTTCCACTTTCAGCTTACAGCTTTCAGGTGCTCGATACAGCTGTCAATATCATGGAAGCCCTGCAGTTGTGGTGGGCACAGGTCAGCTGTGCGCTGGCGAACATACTGAGCCCACTCTCACGATGACGGCACGATACCATCTCTGACTTACGTACGTAGGTCAGCTTCGCGCTGGCGAAGGCGGCACTGGACGCGGCCAGCAAGCGCGGCACCAAGCGCAAGGCGGACGGTGACGACGCCGCTGCTCCAGAGCTGGTGCGCAGCTGCCTTCTGCTCTCCTTTCGCCATGACCCCTTATGCCTTCGATGGCCCTCGTGTAATCGCTCTTCACGAGTCCGGAATAGCGGCGAATGTAGTGTGCAAGTGTGTGCTTGATGGACTTTCACACGCCATCGTCACATGGCAGAGGTCATGACGATGTGGTGCTGGCTTGCAGGTAGCCATGCAGGTACTGGAAGCGCGGTCGCCAATGACGCTGCGCAAGGCAATCAAGAACGTGCCGGAGCTGGCGGGCGGTGCAATCAACGCCGGTGCCCTGCAACCATGTTTGCGTCCCTGACACATTGCTCGCCCCACAGGTGCTGGAGGCGCAGTCGCCGGTGACCCTACGCAAGGCGGTTAAGACAGGCCGAGCCGGCAGACGGTTCCGTCGGTCTTCTTCATGATCAATTGCTTAAAACCTATGTTGAAGCACACAGGTGCTGGAGGCGCGGTCGCCGGTGACGCTGCGGAAGGCGGTCAAGAACGAGCCGGAGCTGGCGGGCATGCGGGAGGCGCACCTCCGCGACGCCGTCGCCATCGTCGAGTTCCTCTCCTGGCTGGACGCCAAGGTGAATAATAGGAAGGAAGAAGGAACTGCACCATAAATGCTCGAGTGGGCCTACCGGCCTATGGAGGGGCTCCAGCGGGAGCGACATGCGGCAAAATTACAAAGCTGAAAGCAAACGACCAAAGCTGGAATGAGCAGAAAAGCATGCCGGTACAGGAAGGACTGCGTTTGACTCAGTGTCGCTTGCACGCATCTTGTACAAGCAAAATGCGTGGGTTGGGACAGTAGCGCGCAGATCTTCATGGCTCATGCTGTCTGGCACATCGTGGGCGGCGACGCAAGGGGAGGTGGGCGACAAGCAAATCCCACAGTGTTTGCAAATGGGCGAGTGTGCTTCGACACATATGGTGGCTGCTGGCATCTGTGTCTACCTGTCTACAGTTGAACACCGCGGGCGGCAAAACGGCGACTGAGGTGGAAGTGGACGAGAAGCTGACGGCACGCCGCATATCTCAGTTGTCTGTACAGCATTTGTATGTATGGTCTCAGATCGCGAGCAACGACACCGTGACGGAGGTGGAAGTTGACGAGAAGCTATGCGCCGCGTATCTCAGTCAGCTGCACTGACCTTCGGCTGTATATTCGCAGATTGCGAGCGGTGAGACGGTGACGGAGGTGGAAGTTGACTTGAAGCTGACGGCGCGCCGCGCCGCACAGCCCGGCTTCAACGACTGCAGCTTCCCCACCATCGCAGGTGCGGCCCGGTTCCGCCCTGCCGCAGTGCAAATTGAGCGCGCGCCTCCCCCTGCTGCACAGCGGCGGCCACCTTTGTTAACCTCTGACCCAGGACCCATACGCCCACCCCAACATACACTCACCTCTCCATGGATGAACTTTCGTGCGTAGGCTCCGGCCCTGCCATCCTCCAATCCACGCATTGACTGTCTGTCTTGCTTGCTGTGACGAACATCCCTTGAAGGTTCCTTCTTTCGACATTGTTGTTCTGTGCAGGCGCGGGGTCCAATGGCTGCATCATGCACAACCGCGCGGCGGTGGCCACCTGTATATCTGTGTCTTCAAACTCTTTTGGAAACTGACGACTAAATGCGTGTGCAGGCGCGGGGCCCAACGGCGCCATCATCCACTATCGCGCGGCGGCGGCTACCTGCGGCACTGTGGACGCTGACACGCACCTGCTCATCGACAGCGGCGGCCAGTACGACTGCGGCACCACCGACATCAGTGCGCATCGTTTCGTTCGATGCTGGTTGACAGCCTCGGAATGCGCGTGGCCAGAGTCAAAGCTCATGCCCCCGCTGCATCTGCTCCGGATCCTACTGCCATCGCCAGCGCCGTCGGCAGCGATCAGCAAGACTCGACAGCACATCACAAGTGACTCAGACTCTCGGCTCGCCACAGTGGAGCTCGTTGCTAAGATATCGTGGTGGCGTCCCCGCAGCCCGGACGATGCACTTCGGAGAGCCGACTGCGCACCAGAAGCGCTGCTTCAGCCGCGTGCTGCAGGGCCACATCGCCCTCGACTCGTACGCACTGTTCTGTTTTGCGGACTTGTAGACGCTCCTCGATACTTTGCCTGTCGCAACCCATCTTTCTTCTCCAGTGCAAGCTGCATCTGCTATGAGTCTGCCAGCTTGATCTCATTCGGGCAGCAAAACGAGTTTGTGAAATGGATCGCCAAATACGAGAATTTTTAAATGGCTTTCAAGGGCCTACTCGTATTCAGCATCAGCAGCTACACATGCTCATTTTTTGGCGCACCCCAGGCTGGCGCCGGACACGCTGGCAGTCCAAGATGCCTACCAATCCACTAGTTTCCACTAGTTGTCGTTATCTAATCTGAGTCACTTCAGCAGGGCGGCGTTTCCGCCGGGCACGCCGGGGCTGGCGCTGGACACGCTGGCGCACATTACCGCCACACTACAGCATGATGTTGAATAGCTAATGTTGCATTCTCAGGGCGGTGTTTCCGCCGGGCACGCCGGGGCTGGCGCTGGACACGCTGGCGCGCAAGGGGCTGTGGGCCGACGGCCTGGACTACCGCCACGGCACGGGCCATGGCGTCGGCGCTGCCCTCAACGTGCACGAGGGCCCCCACTCCATCAGCAAGCGGTAGGGTTGCTGTTGCTGCGCAAAATATGTTTGTTCATGTTCTGGACTAGACTGTTGCCACGGCATGGGGCACGGCGTCGGCGCCGCCCTCGACGTGCACCAGGGCCCCCACTCCATCAGCAAGCGGCGCGTCTTGCCCTCCCCAACCTTGGCCCATGTTTTGTTCCTGCTCACTGTGCCGCTGCATTCTGCTTTGGTGTCTCATGCGTAGCTGGGCAGGGAATTTTCTCCCCCGCCACCCGACTCAACCTCCGCTGGCCCATCCCCAAGCTTGCCTGCTTGCGACCCAGGCAGGGCGGCTTGCCTTACCGCCTTGCTTTGGTTGTGTCTGCGTCATCTCGCCTGGGGTCTTTGCTTCAGTCCAGTGTACTGATGCGCAGCTGCAGACAGCACAGTCACCAGGGCCAATGCCCTCTTACCTCCATGCTTGCACCGTGCAGGTACTGCGACCCGCAGCCGCGGCTTGGGGACGCGCACCTCGCTCAGTGCTCCAGCTGCGGGCCTAGGCAGGCGCCAAAACCCATTGAAACCCCAGTTTCCTTCGCCGTGCAGGTACAACAGCATGCAGCCATTGCAGGCGGGCGCACTTTTCATCCAGCACCGGCTGCAGGGCCCTGGTAGGCGCCAGAATTCTGTCAAAGAGCATGTCATCCTGTCGTACAGGTACTACATCACGCAGCCGCTGCAGGCGGGCATGATCGTGTCCAACGAGCCGGGCTACTATGAGGACGGCAACTTTGGCGTGCGCATCGAGAACCTGCTCATCATCAAGCAGGTGATCGGGGCCGAAATCCTTTTCCTTTTCCGTTCTTGTTTTACCTTCTCTTTGGCATGCGCATTGAGAACCTGCCCATCATCCAGCAGGTGACTGGGGGTGATCTTTTCGTGTGACATGACCGACTCGCTGTGGGCTGCAAACTTCTTGCTCTCGCTTGTGGACTGTCGTCCTGTCTTTTGTGGGGAGATCATTGGGGCTTGCACGTGTGAAGCAATAACCGAGCCGTGCCACTTAGCTCATGCTGAGCCGCGCACTGTCGCCACTGGCGGAGTCAGTGGGGTCAGTCCGCGCCGCAGTAGAAGCCAACTGGCAGCCGACTTGCTGCAATGCACAGAGGCTTGCGAATGACGCGTCTTCTCCATTACTTGTTCGGGTCCTTGCAACTCACCTTCATTGGCCACCTGCTGACACCCAAACACTGCAGGTTTGCATGTGCAGGTAAGCACGCTGCAGCACACATAGCTAAAAACCGGAGGGTGACTAATTTGGGCTGACCTGCACAGGCGGACACGTGGCACCCAGTTGGCGGGGAGCCATACCTCACCTTTGACCGGGCGACCAACGTACAATCGCGGTAGCTGTGTTCGGATCGCCCATCCCTCAGAGTGTCTTGCCTTGCGCGCGCAGGCGGACACGAAGCACCAGTTTGGTGGGGAGCCGTACCTGAACTTTGAGCGCCTGACGCTGGTGCCGCTGCAGCGCAAGATGCTCGACCTGGAGGTGCCCCACTCCTTGCATGTTTTCACGCGGCCAATTTCCGATTTTACACGTTTCACACCTGCCTCAGTGATGCTGTGACGCAGCGACGTCGTACATCTGCCAGCGTGCATCTGCCAGCGTGCATCTGCCAGCGTGGAGACGGCAGCGAGTGCCAGGGCTCCGCAGGGCAGAGCGGCCGCCTGCGTCACGGGCTGCCAGCTGATTTGCAGCTGCCTCTCACGGAGATAAACAGGAATAACGTAATCGATGCAGGTGCTGACGGATGCGGAGAAGGCGTGGGTCGACGCCTACCACGCACAGGTGTGGGAGAAGGTGAGCCTGCGGCATAGCTGGTCCAGTTTGTGTAATTTTCGTTCATACGGACAAATATACCTGCATGACTGGCGGTCTGGCGCAATGCTGAGTCGGGTGCGAGAGTGCATGACTGTCAGGAAGCAGGCGGCCTGTTCCGCTGGAACCTCCGAGATGGAACACTCAGGGTGTGCATGACCGGCGCAGGTGTCGCCGCGGCTGGAGGGCAGCGGCGCGCCGCTCGAGTGGCTCAAGGCACACACGCAGCCGCTGGCGGCCGCGGCGCCCGTCGCCGCCTGACTATTCGGATTCTTTCGCGGCCCTTAGGGCTGCTGCGGGGTATTCTGGGTTGCATATGGCGCCTGTTACCTGCTGCCAGTGTTACCTAGACGGCAAGAAGGTCCTCAGCTGTAAGGGCGAGGGCGAAATCGTTTTGCAGTCCATTGCGCCATTGACGACCGTAGTAATCAGGTTGCTTTGGTTGCCGATCTTGCATGCAGATTGACTGTTGGAGTACCACTCTCTGGACTTGTGCGACTTTGCTTGCACGATTCCAATCAGTCAACGTGTCAAACAGCACACATATTGTTGGGCAATCAGATAGGTCTGTACAGACAATCAATTGTCTCGCTCTCGACTGCCCTCAGATTCCTCATTTGTCCCTCCTCTCAACAGCTCCAGCAGCGGCACCCAAATCTGTCACCTTTGCCGCAACCTGCCCTAACTGCTGCTGTGCTGCTGCCAGCACGATCAAGCTCACGTGCTGCAATTCGCTGATGCAGCTGGCCAATATAACTGATCTCAACCACACCTTGGCCTCCGGACACACAGCCTTGCCGTGCTCACTGAGGCGGCTGCCGCGTTGCCTTTCTTCTGCACCAGCTCACCATGAGTTAAATCCCACTCTGTCGCCACGTACGCTCCCCATGCAGGATGGCCGCAGGGTCAGTCCTCCTCGACAAGCCGCCATTTCGATGCCTTTGCAACAGCAGTTCAACCTAAATCCAGGGCAAGGTCGCAGCGTCAGTCCTCCACGATGAGCTTCTGCTCTGCCGCCGCCAGTCGCCGCTGCCGCCCTTGAGCAAATTCTGATGCCATTGCAATGGCAGATTAACCCAGATTCTGAGCAAGTCATTCCCCCCTCCTCGAACAGCTCCCATCGCTCGCCGATGCCACCTCCAAGTCACATTTACCTCTACACCGGCAAAGCAATCCAGGTTCCGAGCAGATCGCGGCATCAGTCCTCCTGAACGAGCTCCCGCTCCTGCCGCTGCCAGTCGCCGATCCCACCCTTGAGCACCCGCACATCCTGGTAGCCGTTCTGGAACAGCTCGTAGGCCGCCATCAGCGACCTGCAGGCAACAAGGGCATTCACATGGTGATCGACACATGGAAGGACACACGCCGTTGTGTGTGCGCAGCGAGCGGAGCGGTGCACGGAATCGCTGCAGTCGAGACGATGGCAAGAATAGTCGCGGCACCCAAATGCGGCTTTCATATGCAATCACCTAGTCTGATAGCCGTGTGGACTGGGGCCATAATCCTCCTCCAGGTGCCCGCCAAGGTTGCACAGCAGGACCACGCCGCGCTTTGGGTCCGACACCTCCAGAATCTCCTCCGCAAAATGCGGGTTGGGCTCTGCGCGCACAGGTGGAGCGGCGCATGAACGCATCCGGTAGTGGCGGCAGCCACATCGGGGGCTGCCTGCTCCACAGCCACCACTGCCATGGGATGCAGCTACATGCAAGGGCTCCTCCCGCAGGACCCGGATGAGATGCAGTGGCAAGTCAGCGCCCGTCTCACCCGTTCCCACAACGCCGAAGAATGTGAACATGAAGCGGCGGGCAACCTTCCACAGGTTCCAGCCCTCGATCCAGCGGTAGTACTGCACATTTGTGGAGCCCTCGATGTGCCTGCGGAACGAAAGCGGCATAAAATCCAGATCTCGAACCTCAACTGCAGGACACAGGCACTGCGATGTGCAGGATACACAACAACTCATCAACATTTTGTGCTGCGTTAATTTCCAGTCACCGCCGGAAAAGCCATGCATGTAGTGTGTCCCACCCGGAATGGTACTCCTTCGCCGGCCGCACGTCGATGATGGGCAGCCCCTCATCCCGCGCAAAGGCCACCTCTTGTGGCGCCACGAATCTGACCTGCAGGTTGCACCAACAATGCATCGCATTCAAAACTTGGCCAGTCCTCCAAAAACACTTCACTCCCTCACCGAGAGTGTGCAAGCGTGCAGCCGCGAGGAGAATCTATCAGGCATCCAGCACTGCAGCACCTGCTTCTGCTTCAGCTCGGTGGAGATGATCTGCACAAGTCACATATTGTGAGCATCCAGCATCGCCGGCCGGCATGTCTGTACATGTGGGCTGCAGACATCATGTCAAATGCTCAGCAGCCAGACCAATGACAGTGATGGAGACCTACCCCCCAGCCGCCGCGGCTCGTTGGCCTGTAGGCTCTGCCGGTCTCTGGGTCCAGGACATCAAGGCCGGTCGGCCCTGTGCGCATTGCCGCGCATGGCGCAAATGACCGCCTGCAAGTACAGGTGTCAAACCCGATCAGCACATGAAAGTGAATGTTGCGCAAATCTTGTCTTTAGAAGGAGTACGGCCCTGATGGGCTGCGGCGCGCATGCACCTCACCTGTGAAGCCCTGCTGCCCTGGCGCCAGCTGTGAGCAGCTTGCTGCATGCTGCCCGCCTGTGACCGGGTGTCAGGCAGACGGGTCGATCAGACAGAGCTTGCACATGCATGACGGGCAATGTGAACAGGAGACTGTGAGCTATCGCTCCACCAGGCGTGGACACGTCGAATTGGGTTGAGGTGCCCTTTCCACCAGCAGACCGGCAAGTAGAGATAGCGGGTGCAGTGCAAAGCTACAACTTAACAGCACGGCACGCTGTGATCAAACGAAGGCGCGTTCAAGAGCTGAACCTTGCTGAGAAAATATCCTGGAACGCGGGAAAGAAAATCCTTTTGGCACGTGACTAGAGATCCGCCGCCGAGATGCATCTTCCCGCTCCCGTAACGCAGCATGGCGAGAAACCTGCTTCTTTGATTGGCATTGAATACAGCACAACTTGCTCCCTTTGTCGCGGACCGAGTGCAGGTCTTCGTTGCTGCACCGTCACCACTGTATTGAAACCTTTTGGATACTCCGCTTCAGGCCATGCAGAGCTGCTGGCAGTGCCGTGCCCCATCCCGTCAGTTTGCCGCGCAAACGCCTGTGCAGAGCAGACAGCTTGCGTCACGAAGGGTACTGCGCGCCGCGCGTACACCGATTACTGCCATGAAGACCGCCGACGGGCCTTCTCTGGCGATCGTGGGTGTCACTGGCGCCGTGGGTCAGGAGTTCCTTCGCGTAAGCAGAAGTGAAGGACCATTTCCCAGCGATCACGCATTCAACTAGTCGCTTGACACTAGTTATGTATCTGAATCTGGTGGCTGACTAATGCTGCCGGCGGCGCTGCAGGTGCTGAAGGACCGGGACTTCCCCTACAGCCAGATCAAGATGCTCGCATCTGCCAGGTACCATTCGTAAACTGCGCCGGTTCTCACGGGTGTTGCAGATCAGCATTGCCCAGCAATATCTGAAGAATTATTCTGGTGCCGTAACAGGTCAGCTGGCAAGAAGGTGCAGTTTGATGGTGAGGAGCACACAATCGAGGAGCTGACGGACGACAGGTGAGGTCGTGGGGTTGTGCTGCGAATGCAAGTCCCAGCAGCACGTGTGATGCATACATACCATGCGGCGGCATCTGGCCGTTCGCAGGTACAGCTGGGATGGACGGCTGAGCACCTTTTACTCTTCATGTTGCAGCTTTGGAGATGTGCAGCTGGCGCTGTTCAGCGCCGGCGGCTCCATCACGAAGAAGTTTGCGGCAGCGTGCGAGAAGGCCGGCTGCACGGTGAGCCTTCCAGTGGAGCCGGAAGGGCGGCACACAGTCCATCAAACGTGCCCCAGCATGTTGTATTCTTCTTGTTCCGTCAGACCCTGGCAGCTGTACGCATGCCTGCCGCCGCAGGGCCGCGCGGCACGATCTCAGCAGCAGCAGGCATGCGCCGCAGCCCGGCGCGAAAGCGTTACTGCACTGCAGATGCCCTCATTGGTGGTTTTGGTAGGGTTCTGATCGAGTCGCAGATCGTGGACAGCAGCTCAGCGTACGGCATGGCAGAGGGCGTGCCACTCTGTTGAGCCCAACCCATGCTTTTGCATTGGGTTCTCCATGGTTTCATCTGTAATGCAAAGATCGTGGACAACGACTCGGCGTAGCATGGCAGACTGCATTTTCATGGGATTTCTCGTGCCGCAGATCGTGGACAACAGCTCGGCGTACCGCATGGCGGAGGGCGTGCCGCTGGTTATCCCGGAGGTCAATCCGGAGGCGGCAAAGGCGGTGAAGCTGGGGCAGGGCGGCATCATCGCCAACCCCAACTGCTCCACCATCATCGCGCTCATGGCGGTCACGCCGCTGCACCGCGCCGTAGGCGTCAAGCGTATGGTGGTTTCCACCTACCAGGTGCGATGCTAGATTCTCACGGGCGAGCTTTGACAATTGCAAAAGCTCCTGCTGCACCGCGCCATCGGCAATCAGCGCATGGTGGTGCAGGCTGCGCGGGAACTGCGCCGCTGGCTGAGAGAAACATTTGATAATCGTCAAGGTGGAAAAATGGACAAAATCACGTTTCGGTCGTCTGTACACAGACGACCACTGATCCAGTTCTCGTATACATAATTATTTTTCAGGCCGCCCCGTTTGCGGGCGTTACGAGAAACTGGTCACAGTCACAGAGACGTGTCCGAGAATGATGTCCACTGTCGCCACTGATCCAGTTCTCGTATACATATTTATTTTTTCATGCCGTTCCATATTAAGGCGTTATGAGAAACTGGTCACAGTCACAGAGACGTGTCCGAGAACTCGGTGCACTGTCTCCAGTGATCAAGTTCTCGTATACATAATTATTTTTTCGCACATCATTCTCGGACCCGTCTCTGTGACTGTGACCAGTTTCTCGTAACGCCCGCAAACGGGGCGGCCTGAAAAATAATTATGTATACGATGGTGGTCTCCACCTACCTGGTGCCCACTCTTGTGATCTCCTGTGTCTGTCTGGTGCCACACTCTCGTTGGCCAGACCCCTTGCCTGCAAACGCTCCTGCTGCAAGGCGACAGTGCGAGCACCGCGCGCGGCAGGCCCGCTCGAAACAGCGGTGCCTGCCGCTGGAAATCCCCGACTTCCTGCTTGACTGTGGGACTGTGCCCGCCGCCAGACGACGCCTTGCAGTCAACAATGGTCAATCTGCTGCGTCCACAGGCAGCCAGCGGCGCGGGTCAGGCGGCCATGGACGAGCTGGAACTGCAGACGCAGGAGGCGCTCGACGGCAAGGAGATCACCAAGAAGATCTTTCCCTTCCAGGTGCATAACTGTGTGATGGATTGACACTCCCAAAAGGAGGTCACCAAGCAGATGTTCCCTTTCCAGGTGTATACTGGCTGGTGCTTACGAGACTCGAAGTGTTGCGCGCCGCTGCTCCACGACCTGCCATGCTCCACAACCTGCCAAATTGCGCCATCTGCACTCCATCATCATGTGTCCAGCATGCACATGCAGAGCATCATACGAGACTCCCATTCCCCGCTGCCTGGATGCTTACCGCTCTGCATGCGCTGTGGGCTCACAATCGCCGAGTTTTCTGTGCTATTCGTGCTGCAGTACGCGTTCAACCTGTTTTCGCACAACTCGCCGATGACGGAGAACGGGTACAACGAGGAGGAGATGAAGATGGTGAAGGAGACGCGCAAGATCCTGGGCGCCCCCGACATGCAGGTGCACTCATGTCCACCTGCCATGCACCCAGCTTGGCTGTCAAGCGGAACAACCCTCAGATCGCCAATTCTGCGACTGCTCTGGGTGGAGAATGAGAGGGAGGCGAGGGCTGGGAGAGGCAGTGAGACAATCAGCGCCAGAGAGGGACTGCGGGAATCATGTGGCTGGGACTCCCGAAAATCACATTGCAGGACTGACACTGCTAAGGGTTTGCGCGACTGCAGATCACGGCGACGTGCATCCGGGTGCCCATCATGCGCGCGCACGCGGAGTCTATCAATCTGGAGTTTGAGCGGGAAATCAGCGAGGAGGAGGCCGTCAAGGTCCTGGAGGCCGCCGACGGCGTGTCCGTCATCAACGACCGCTCCGCAAACAGGTGCATCCTTTCACAGTTCAGCAATAATACACAGCACTAATACAATGCTATTGCATAAATGATAAAAAATTGGAAGGGAGCGTCGGGCGCTGGAGGACGCCGCTGCGGGCTCTGCAGGCTTGCGACAGTCCACCAGCCACTCCGCAGCCGTGTCCTGAAGCGCATGTACATCTTTCGTCCTTCATCCTGAATCCCGCATGGCCATGCAATGCTGATGGAGAAAGCTGGTGCGAACCATATATTTTCTAACTGCGGCGTCGCTTTTCTCACTGCGCTATGCTTCTCACCTGCAGGTTCCCGACGCCGCTGGACGCGACCATGCAGGACGACGTGTACGTCGGCCGCGTGCGGCGAGACATCTCGAGGAACGACAACCTGGGGCTGGACCTGTTTGTGTGCGGCGACCAGATTAAGAAGGGCGCCGCCCTCAATGCGGTGCAGATTGCGGAGTTGCTACTTTAGGTTGTTGCTACTGTAGATTTAGATTATCCAGGTTCCGTGCCTTGGAGCGAATCTCCTGTTTTGAAAACACCTAGACCTAGAGCACGGTGCAGCGCCGCGTCCCGCAGTCGGCAAACAGCGTCTCTTGCCCTGCTCCAGCATGCAGCTGCTCGGCGGCACAATACGCCCTGGGGTATTCTGGCAGGCCAGAACATCGACCTGCCAGCGGACGAGCTGGTTGGTCGATGTTCTGGCCTCAGGAGCCATCCCAACCGTCCAGTCAGTCACGCCCGTCAGGGTGAAGAGAGAAGAGCGTGCGGGGGTCTAAGGTGTGGCCAACAAGCTTCCGCGCGCACAATTCCACAATCACTTGGAATCACTTTCATTTACATCTATAGTGCGGCCTTCCAGTCGGCAAGGCTTGTGCACGCCGCATAGTGCGGCAGTGGTCATGAGCGCGCTGTGAACCTGCTGAATCCGTGTCTAGGGCAGCTGCAGTGCTGCTGCGATCGGGGATTGCTCGCACGACGCAGCTTCCGCAGAAGAATAATCGAAATGCCTTCACAGGACTAGTGCGGCAGATTGCTGCCCCAGCAGCTTGAGACACATGATCGGAGGGGTCGCTCGCATGGGCCTCGCAACAATCAGCGCGCAGGCGGCGCAGCGCGTGGCAGCCACGGCCGTGCCTGCGGCCAGGTGTCAGAGCCTGCACCTCGGCGCGGCGGCGAGGCAGCAGCCGGGGCCGGGGCGGGATGGCGGCGACGGCGCGGGCAGCTGCGCGCCTTGCCACCGCCCGGCCTTTGGGCACACCATGGGCCGGCGCAACACGGCGGCCGCCTCCTTTAGCGACCACCAGCAGCAGCCGCTGGTGGAGGGCCCCTCCTCCCGCAGCAACGGCGACCCGGGGGCGACGTCCAGCGGCGCCATTGCCGGCGGCGACCTCGGGAGCGGCAACGGCAGCGCGCAGAACGCGGAGCAGCTGGAGCTGTCGGCGCTGCGCGTGGAGATGGAGGCGCTGCGGCAGACGGTCAGCACGCAGGCGGCCGCCGCGCAGCAGCAGTTCATGAGCATCACGGCGCTCGAGCGCAAGTCGCAGGGCGCCGCCGCCGCCCCGGCCGCGCCGCCGGGCTACCAGTCGAAAGGTGAAAACCACACTGCATGCGCTTTTCTGATCTTGCATCACAAGGCCTTAGTCTCAGCAGCGCCGTTTGTTGGCATTGGAGGGTGTGGCAGAACAGGGTGCCTGCAGGCGACAATGAATGGTCTTGCCGGCCCAGCGAAAGTCTGCGTGCCACGACCCTGCAGTGCTGAATGTCAGCAGAGGTCTGGAGGAGCCAGGATGCAGACACAACACAGTCAGGGCACATGGCCCGGAGGAGGGCCGCAGTCGTCCATGGCGATGGCTCGACGCAAAACGCCACACGCGCAAGACCTTCAATACCAGTGTTGACGTTGACGTTGACATGTGCAGCAGGGCAAGTCGGCGCGGGCAACGGCGTGTGGAACCCCAACATCCGGCCGTTCGACGTGCAGCGCGCTGCGATCGGCGACCGGCGCTACCTGGGCGGTTTTGACGCCCGCTTCCACTCCACAAACTCGTGCGCCCTTGATCTTCAGACACTCAGCTGTTGCTGAAGCTGGGTTCCTTTCCGAACGCAATTGTTGACACATCCCCTGTCTGCCAGGCAGACCTCCGGTGCAAACGCCATGCTGCAGTACTCTGTGGGACACCCAGCGGCAGAACATCCTGCAACAGCCGGCGCTGGGAGGGCAGGAGTCGGGAGGGCAGCACACAAATTGTGCAGAAGCCAGCTAGTGTTTGCTTCGACGCTTGACATTGTGTAACTGCAGCGGCGCGACGCCGGAGGACTTGCGGGTGCTGCCGAAGAAGATCATTCTGGTGCGGCAATGATGAAATGCCCAATAACTTTTAATATGTTTGAGCATCTTTCGACCTATCCTGTTGAGTTCAATGCAGCGGCGCGACGCCAGAGGACTTCCGGGTGCTGCCGAAGAAGATCATTCTGGTGCGGCACGCGGAGTCCGAGGGCAACGTCGACAATTTTGCCTACACCTACGTGCCCGACATGCAGGTCCCCCTGGTGCGTTTCTTCGTTCTTTTTCTCGCTGGACTCGTCCTGCGGACTTAGCGCTGCCAGGCGCGGATCTGTGTCGGCCTGATGCATGCATTGTTGCGCTCGCGCTTTTGATGTGAGCCGTGCGGATATTTGCTTCTTGCCTGGGAATGGACCTCCGACCGTCTGGCCTGGCATTCGGATTGCGCGCCAGATCTCAGGCATGATCATCTGTGGCTGCACCCTGGAGCTCACAACCCCCTGACTCTGAGTCAGACTCGATACCTGTCCTTTTAAACCTGCAGACGGAGCGGGGCAAGGCGCAGGCGCGGGCGGCGGGGCGCAAGATCCGCAAGGTCATGGAGGCGGACCGGGCGCCCTTCTCCCTCTTCTTCTACACCTCCCCCTACAAACGCTCCAAGCAGACGCACGAGGAGATCACTTCCGCCTTCGACTCCAAGCACCTCGTCGGCGCGCAGGAGGAGGTCCAGCTGCGGGAGCAGGTTCAGCTTCTCTGATTCAAAAACCGTTCTCGTAGGGCTTTCAGGGCTTAGGGCCATCCTCGAGTCTCACATAATCTCAAATGCGATGTGACATCCTCCGTCCTCTGCTGCGTGCCTCCCTGCAAGACACAAGGCTGCACCTATAGCTGCAAATGGCTGCGCCAAGACTGTCAGGCGCTGCCTGTCTGCCCCCTCGCCGATGGGCGGCCCAGCCCGCCGGCACATTTGCACAATCTCGCGGCGCATGGACCCCCTGGCGCTGACGCACGCTGCCCTGCTTGCCGCGCAGGACTTTGGCAACTTTCAGGACATGGAGGGCAAGGAGCGGGAGAAGACGGAGCGGCTGCGCTTTGGTCGCTTCTTCTACCGCTTCCCCAACGGCGAATCCGGCGCAGGTGGGCCAACGCCGCGGGTCATGATTAGGGTGTTCGGCACTCGAATCTGGTGACTGGGAGGCTGTATCGTCCTTCCTGACAGCCTCAGCAAGCCTGGCCTCCTGATGCCGCCATTTGGTCGTGGCTTGTGGCATCCCGCTGCTCTGCTTGCCCTTCATCGTCAAGTGGACAAGCATTGTCACACCTCGGACAAGGGTGATGCAAACCTGATATCCACACAGACGTGTACGGCCGCATGACGCTATTCGAGCACCACCTGGTGCAACATCATTAGGGTTCGAAGACGTTGTTTTCTCCTACCTATTGAGTGCATTTGCATGTGCAGATGTGTATGACCGCATGACGATATTCGAGGACCACCTGGTACGGGACATCAACGCGGGGCGCTTCAGCAAGAACACGTCGCTGGTGCTGGTCACCCACGGCCTCGCGCTGCGCATCTTCCTCATGCGGTGCGGTACTAAAACCTAAACCCCTTCGGCCTGCAACCGCAAGTTCAAGCGGGACAGTTGCAGACGTCCTGAGTGCTGTGCTGTGCTGTCTGTCGCCGAGTGCGCCGCGCCTGGTGGCCGCAGGGTGACCCCGACTTTACTTGCGGCTGTGGAACAACGTCTTGTCTTAGGTTCTGGATCTGCGTGTCTTGGACTCTGCACATGAGTTCTTGCACCCCGCGTCCATGTGGCATACCTAGTCTGAACGCCAGAGCTCCTTGAAGGACGAGAATCTCGAATTTTGTTCTCAGGCACACCTTGGATCATGTGCAGGTGGTTCCACTGGACGGTGGACCAGTTCCTGGAGGTGTACAACCCGCCCAACGCCGAGGTGAACAAGCCAAAGAATGAGCACTCAGATCTGCAGAGGCTGACTGAATGCTTTGCCTGCACCGCTCTGACCCGCTGCTGTGTTCCTGCAACCTCTGCAAAATGGTGGCAACCGCAGGCAGCCTCATTCGTCTGCACAGCTACTGCGCCGCCTGCGTGCAGCTGAGTCGTCTCCAGGAATGAGTCGCTGGGGACCGGATCCCGAGCCAATGCGTGCTGCGCATAGTCTTTCATTAGTTCCTTGTCAGGTTTTCTCATTGTGAACCCTGCCATTGCTGCAGCCGCTGGTGCTGGAGCGGGTGCCGGGCGACACGGAGGCGCGACAGGGCGGCCCCGCCTCCTGGATCCACACCAAGGTGCGCGTCGTTTGAGCCATGCTCGGCTCCTGGCTTTTCCTGCCAACCAGAGCCTTTGACTTGCGCGGGGGCAGGAGGCAGGAGGCTGTCAGGAGGGGCGACATGGGTGCGGGCGACAGTGACAGCCGAGCGCTGACAGCCGAGAACTGCGTCAGTTGGAGCGTCCAGCGCTGTAGCAGCCAGCCGGAGCGCCCAACGCTGTACCGCCCAGCTGTTAGCGCTAGATGCAGCGCAGCACCAGCGGGCAGGCAGGCTTCTCTAGCTTTCTGCATGCCGCGCGGCACAGCCTGCCCCCTTTCCACGGCCACCCGGACCCCGGTCACGCGCGCGCTCTGACACCCCTGCGTGCGCCCCGTGCCGCGCAGGCGATGTACCGCGTGGCCGGGCCGAGCCTGGGCCTGCTGCGCGGCTGCGCGCCCTGCATGGCGGCGCAGCCCGTGGGGACCCTGCTGCCCGACCGTTCCGAGGAGGCGCACGTCTCGGCGCTCCAGGGGGGGCAGCCCGGCGACATGTCGGACGCAATGCAGCCGCGGCCCCCGCGCCCCGGCGGCAGCCCTCTGGCGCCGTGGGACGACCGGGAGCACTCGCACGCGGGCGGCCGCGGCCCTGTGGCGTACCACCAGGAGCACCCCGATGATGGGGATGCACTTGGGGGGGATGCGCCGCCGCCGCCGTGGGGGGACTCGGCGTATAGGGACTCACTAGATGACCCGCTGGTCAGCGACCTGCACGCCGAGCAGGAGCTGGATCCCCCGGAGCTGCGGCTGCGGCCGCCGGCGGGGGCGGTGGGCAGTACGGCCGCGGGGGCCAGGGGGTCGGCGCAGCACGCGGCGTCGGCGGCGGCCGAGGCGGCGGCGCGGGCGCTGGGGCGGCGGCAGGGCGGCGGCAGCGAGGGAGCCGGCGGCGGCGAGGGGTGCAGCAGCAAGGGGGAGGGGCAGCGGGGCGGCAGCAGCAACGTGGTGCCCGCGCCGCGACGGGCGTTTTCCACCGCCCGCGGCCTGGGGTGATTGGGGCTTCGAGGTTGACAGACTGGACAGCTCTCAGATAAACTGCAACAGCTCTGGACATACAAGGGCGGGGGCGGCAGTACAGCTGGGGGGTTGACATGATAGCGCACTTGCACAGCCAGATAGAGGGGGAGAACTGTTGGATGACAGCTGTTGGCAGAGATGACAAACTCCATCTCTGGACAGTGTTCTGATCTGACGTCATAGCCTAATTTACAGGCCAATTCAAGCATGTAAAAGCAACGCCCTGGCGGTACCAAACATGATGCAAAACCGGCTGACGGGTGGGCTGTGTTGTGGCTGCTCCCCCTGCAGGCGCTGTACCGGCTGTCAGAGGAGAGCCGGGAGGTCGTGAAAGGTCCGTTTGGCTCTACCTCTCCCTGCACGACTTGCTCCCTCATTCGTCAACGCTGGGCTTTGCTGCCTTTGATGCATCTTGCCAATGTGTCACCCTGCCTCAGTTGCCGCACTCCAGAAACCCTGCAGGAATTTGCAAGTGTGGCACTCGCTGACGCGCGCAGTTCTTGACTTTCAACAGGCTGTTCGGAGGACATGTGCCAGACCAGCTGCCCCGCGATCGACGACGGAGACGAGTCCTGCGCGATTGCGTTTGCTGCGCTGCTGGCGGTCTCCGTCCACCTCTGGGGCGCGGCGCAGCTCACTGCCTTCGCCTGAGGCTTGGGCACGGGGGCAGTCGTTCTCTGAAGGAGGGTTGCTGCGCTGCTGGCGGGATCGGTTCACCAGTGAAGCACGGCGCAGCTCACCGCCTCTGCCTGAGGCTCAACATTATCGGGCGCAGCGCGGCGCACTGCCTCTGCCTGAGGATCAACCTGATGGGGCGCAGCGCGGCGCACCGCCTTCGCCTGAGCGGCTCACTCCTCACGAGAACGTTCATAATGCCATTCATCTAGAAAGGTTTTTTTTTCAGTCCTGCTGACGCCGCGGCAAGTGCCTCGGTTTGGGGCACCCCGCCATCGTAGAGAGGCAGGTAGGCACATGCCGCCACCTAGAGTAGTAGGTACTAACAGCAGCAGTTTGCATGACCGTCTCATCTGCAGATGGTAGCCTTGCGATGCCACACTCTAGGTAGCCAGATCGGTCGCACGACTTCTCAGCTTGGTCGTCAGAACACGGAACAAATGCACATTGATTGTCGGAATGCTGAGCTGCACACCATAATGCTTTCACTGTACCAACACCAGTGGAGGTACGTGAATCCACTGTTTGGCGTGAGCGCGCATCCTTTCTCTAGGACAGCAGCACTTCAGCACTCGCATCGCCCCTGATCAGCAGGGCGGTCCTGCTACTCGCCCCGCATAGCAGCGGGTAGCCCGCTGCCAGCATGCATAACCATCGGCAGGTCAGCCGCAGATGCGCCGCCCGCCCCGGCCACCGCCTGCAGGCTGATGACCACCGCGGCCGCCGCCCGCCGCATGCGGTGCAGCGCTGCGGCGTCTGATGGCAGCCCCGCCCGCTCGGCGGCGGCAAAGGCGTCTGCCACGGAGCGTACCCACGGCCGCAGCTCGCGACAGGGACTCTCCTGCTGCCAAGCCGCCGGCTGCGTCGACGCCTGCAGATGTGCCGGCACATGCGCCTGGGCGGCTGCGGCACAGCACCACTCTGGAAGCAGCTGCGCCGCCAGGATGGTGACTTCCTGCAGCGCCGCCACCGCGTCCGGACATACGGCGGCGGCGGCGGCGGTCGATCGCTGAGGGGCACCCGCGAGGCTGGTGGCCGTTTTCGTCTCTGTCCTGCCGCGAGTGAAGGCCTGCAGCAGCGCTGCCGCGCTCTGGCGCGTCACCTCCTGTCCAGCAAATTGGCAACTTGCCGTGGGTCTGGGTTGCGCAATGATGTGATGATTTTTGCACTGTAGTTGCACAGTGGCGCAAACTTTGATGCTAGCACCTCACCTGGTAGCTCCCTGCGTCGTGCCTCAGCATGGCCACCAGCATCCCGAATGCCGTGGATGCTGCCTCACTCGACCCTGCGCAGGCAGCCAGAGAGAGTGACTGTCTCTCACAGAGAGAGTAACTGTCTCTACAAGGTTCACATCCGTCGTTCATGAAACAGGGCAAGCCTTGCTACAAGCATGGTGCTGTGCCAACATTACCTGCACCTGCGTGCTCCAACAACACGCCGATCATATCGTGCACCAGCTTCCTGCACGACAGAGAGATCCATTTCGTTTGCTGCCAGCCATTTGGGCTTGGTGGCCGGGCATACCGCTGCTCCTGTCCCTTGCTGCATCCCTACCTCAATACACAAAGTCAATTGATTATTCAACTGATCATGTATGGAGGTGCTGCAGCATCACCTGCAGGCGGCTTGTCGCTGCTCCTTAGTACTACCGATTTCCATCTGCCGCTGCACCTGCTGCGTCGCCACCACCATGGCAGTGCACAGCCCAGCGGCATAAAAGTGCTGCGGTGCCGCCGCCGTAGCCGTGTGATGGCGGGATGCTGCGGCCCCACAGAAGTTGGCAGGAGTTTCGGCTTCCGCGCAAAGCTGCAGCAACATGCGCGTTCGAATCGAGCGAAACAAACAAATGGTTGCACGTCGAATCAGCAGATGAACCTGGCATCATCACTGGGCAACCATGAAACAAGGTCTGAACCGAACTTACAATGCAAGTTCTTATCTTGCGGGAGCAGGGAGCCTCGCAAGGCAGCACCTGTGCCTCCTCAGCAACACGGGCAGCGGTCTCGTCATCTGTGGCAGCCTGGCGTCGCTCGGGCAGCCTTGGACCGCTGGAGCCGCCGGTGCGAGTTCGCAGCCTCCTCCGAGCAGCTGCCACGGCCACGGCCAGACGGAAGTGCTCGCTGCTTCGCAAAGCCTCGCACTCTGCTGCAGTCGACTGCATGCTTGCAAATAATGCTGCTGCATGTCTGTGTGGGGTATTGTGCGCTGCAATCTGATCGCATCCCAGAGCCCACATGAGCAATAATCGGCGGAGACTGCACTTGCATGTTGATAACCACTGGCGAAAACGTATATCACCGTGCGAGCCGGGCGTGACGCACTCAAACAGGCTTGGTCAGGGTGTTGCAGAGCCGGTTACTGTCCCAGGCAATCTGGAAAGAAAAGGAGGGGCTGACCTGACTGCATGTTGATAGCGGTCAGCCTGCGTGTGTGGAATGCTCGTGATTTTGATACCATCGTTACAAAGCCTGCGGCATGTCCAAATCCGGCTTGCAATGCCGGCATTCTGTGCCACATCGCACAGCCCCGCCAATATTCCTGGTGACATGCAAGCGCAGCAGCGGCTCAAAAGCCGGGTGTCAAGACCACAATCCAATGGCAGCGTTACCGTATGCTGAGCGTTGAGCAGCAGTGCTGACCATCAGCTTGTAATCTAGATGTTGCCCTTTCCACAGCAGCCCACCCTCACAAATCCAGCCCTCTTATCTCCTAGCACATGCCCGCGCAGGCGGCTAATTCCAGCGGGCGGCAGGAATAGCCCTCAAAAGCCCGCCTCGCCCGTCACGCCGGCGTCAGGCTCGGCCGTCGATGTGTCCTTCTCGTCGGCCAGCAGAGCGTCCAGGTCCGCCTGGGGTAACACAGATGATCGTCAGGCAAGAAACCAGAAACGAAGCAGAAGAACGGACGCAGAGCGTCGAGGCCTACCTGACAGCGCGCTGGGATAACTTCAGCAGGTCAAAACCTCGCTGAACCAAGGGGATTTCATAAGAATGACGACGGCGAGGGCTGGTAGCGCACAGGACAAGGAGCCAGGACGAAGAGGCAGACAACAACCCGGGATGTCACCTGGTCGATCTGGACGAGGCCGGCGGGCGCGTCGTCGTATCCGTCGTTTTTGCAAAGAGGATCCAAAGAAACAGCTACTCCCCAATTTTACAGTTTCACCTGGTCGATCTGGGCGAGGCCGGTGGGCGCGTCCTCATCGTCCTCGTTGCCAAAGGTGCCCTCCGCAGAAAGCGTCTCGTCCTCCTCCTCCTCCAGCTCGTCTATGCCCCCATACGCGGCGGCCGAGTAGGTCTGCGGCTGCTCCGCCGGCTCTGCGCCGATCATGTCCTGCAGGGATTGTTGACAATTTCACAAGTCAGCAAGACAGAACGATCTGTGCCTGACTGACAATGGTCTGGGGAGTCCCTTGACGCAACAGGCACTGCAGTGGGAACCAGTCCCGGATGGGCAGTTCTGGCCACAGCTTGCATGCATCAATCGGGGGTGCAACAGCTTGAAGCACAAATCCTCAGCGATGCGACCGCCACCATGCAGATGGTCGATCACAGACAACCGACGTGCAGCGTAAGGCGCGTGATGGCAGGGTTTCGCAACTGGGGTGTTGGATGCTGCGCACGGCCACGCACGCCAGGATGGTGTCCTGGTTTAGTCCCATAGAACAGACTCCAGAATGAAGGGTTGAGACTTCAAGCCTGGGATTTAGGGTTTGGGACGCACGTCCAGGTACACCAACAGGGTGTCCTGGCTGTCGGATGTCCCCATGGACCGGTCGTTGAGATTTGAAGGTTTAAGTTCCGACATCAGGTTGGAGGATTCTGAAACTCACATCAAGGTAGGCCAGGATGGTGTCCTGGCTGTCGGAGCCGGGCAGGATGTCGCCCATCGGCCGCTCCAGCGCGTCACCCTTCTCCCGCTGACCGCCGCCCACCTGCGGGGCGGTCACGACATGGATCAGTGCAGGGCCTCAGCAGTTCGGCATTTGGCGGTGACGCACCCAGTGATGATGCACAACAGCGTCAGAGATGATGTACGGTTGAGGATGCACCTTGCCATGGCAGTATTCATACTACGGACGGGCGAGGCGCGATGTGGGGTGCAGGAATGCCGGGCCCTCGCCAGAGCAGCAGGCCGCATGTGGACACTTGTATGAAGACAAGGCTGGGTCTATCACGAGCCGCACCGTGGGGTGAAGGGAGGCGGGGTCCTCGCCGGCGCGCTGCTGCTCGAGCTCCGCCTCCAGGATGAAGTGCGCCCGGATCCAGGAGGGCACCCGGTCCTGCCCGTCGCCCGCATAGTAGTCGTGCCGCTCCAGCTCCTCCATTATCTCCCCCAGCCGATTCGCCATGTCGTACCTGCACGGTAACAATCACGTTTTCACATTCCTCAAATCATCACAATGGTTTGCGTCAACATTGTCAGCTCAGTAATCATGCCGCTCCAGTTCCCGCGAAAATTTCCCCAACCGTATTGCTGTGTCATACCGGCAACTTGGCGACGGCTGCCTTGCATTCAGCTCCTCCACAGTCTCCGCCAGGCGCATCCCATGTGTTCCAGGGAGGGAGTGCAGAGCAGGTGCAATCAGCGGCGGTCAGGACACGGTCGGAAGCAGCAACACCTGTGTGCGGCTTCCATCCGCGCAATTGGTGTTTGACTGGTCACGGGTTCCGCATGTTCAACATTTGCTTGCTTGTCAATTTGCCAGGTGTCAGGCGCACCGGCTGGGGGCGGCCTCCATCTGTTTGTGATGCAGCGCCATGGCCTTATCCTGCGCCTGCTCGATTTCCCACTCTTCCCGCACGTCCTGGTCCGCTATCCGCTGCAGGGAATGCAGACACGAACATGGTGAGAGATTGTGAGGATGAGGAGGTGAAAAGAAACTACGAGCCGGCCCCTGCTTGATCTCCCGCTCCTCCCATACTTGCTGGTCCGCTATCCTCTGCACGGCACACGAACAAGGACCACATTCAGCAGCGGCAGAGGGGCATGCAGCCGTTCCCAGGCAAGGAAGAGGAGCTAGGGCTGCATCTCGCCAGCTGCTGTGCTGTGCGGACATGACAATGAGCTGCGGCTCCCTGCAGGCATCCGGCACAAGCGGTGCTGACAGTACTGATGCTTTAATCGTGATGATCGCGCCATTGCAGCGCAGAAGAGGAGGTGCAGGAGCAGAAATATTGGAAGAAGCTGCAGTCAATAAGCGCGGGTTTATTGTCACCTGCAGCTCCGCCCGCTGCACCTCTGGCGGCATCTGCTCCAGGCGCTCGTAAAAGTCCTCGTCCCAGGCGTCGGCGTCGTTGCCGTAGCTGCCGCTGCCGGTGCCAAACAGGTCGGTGCCGGTCATCAGGTCATTGTAGGCGTCCTGAAAGGTAAACCAGCAGGTGTCGTCAGATCATGAGGCGTGGCAAACTTGGCGCATGGCAGTTGCGTTGCGTCTTGAGCGGCACAACTCCAAGGCAGGCAGACTCAGCAGTGGCGCACCTGCATGCGAGGATCGGATGCAGACGTCGGGCCGTTGGAGAAGCCCCAGCCGCCCTGGTACGGTGTGTCTGCGCAGGCAGTGCATCACTAGGATCCTGGCAGGGGCACTCGGCAGTTCTTCGTCTGACACGAGCAGAATACTGTTGCATGCACTGCTGACGGAACTGGCAGGAAGCACTGAATTTCAAACATGCTGCTGATTGCGCTGTGCGGGGCCAAGGCTCGCCAGCGACCACAAGGATTGCTGGCACGGCCAGGCAGCAGCGGACAGAGTCCTTGCCGCCTGGCGCAGCGCCACGGCTTCCGCGCATGGTGCCATGCTCATTTTGCCAGGGATGTAACGGTATTTTCGCAATTGAATGTGCGAGGAACCTGACTTTCCCTGACGCCTGTTGCTGGGCTGTCTGCTGCGCCGCTGACGGCCAAGATGTCAGTTCAGGAATGCCTTACCTGGTGCAAGCAGCTCGTCCTCGCTCTGCGGGTCCGGCATCAGCCTGGTGATGTCTCGCATCAGCTCTCGGTCCGTGCTGTCGCTCGCCTGCGATTGTATGTCATTGGCCTTTCCGTCTTCGTGGAAGGAAAACCTTCGTGCACGGACAAGCAGGCTTTGGATCGAGCCGACCACGCACCCTTGCTGCCACCGACACATCCGCTCTCCGAGTCGCATGCCGGCCTCCCCTGTATTGACGGCTGTTGCGATGGCTCCTGCACCCACAGGCGCCTTAACAGCCACCTTTGCCGACAACGATACAGGAAACGCTGTCATGCGCACAGACTGGCAAACTGAGAACCATGCTGGAGGATGACCAGTCGGCGGTCGGGCTTCCCTACCTGGAAGCGACAGGAGGCGGGCAGAACGACCGCAGGCTGACGATGGGCTGAATGCAGTGCAAGCCCTTGTGCTGAGCAGCGATTTGCACCTGCGCCATGGCTACTTCAACTGTACTATAGTATATGAGAAGGATTTGCAGTTTGCTGCGCCTGCAAGGTGTGGAGGACGGCGGCACGGCGCCGACCTCGTGTCGTCGGAATTGAGGGTCGGTGAAGTGTGTGTCAATGCTGCGGTCACTTTATATCCCTGCCAGCTATGCAGCATACTTTCTTCCCGTGGACCTACCCGGACGCGAGTTGGTGCAGTCTTGCCTTGTGCGCTTCATTCTGCAGTGCAGTGTGGCAACAGCGTTGCTCATCTGCCCGCTTGCGCAATCCTGTGATCCATTGGCAAAGCTGCAGGACGCCGTTTGCTGGTGGTTGAGCGTCTTGCTGTACACTTTGTGTGCACTACTCGCCGCGGTGCCGCACGGCCCCGACGGCGATCCAACAGAAAACTGAACCTTAGCCTGAATCGAGGTGAGCCGCTGAAGAACGCGATCCGGCAGACAGGGCCGAAGGCGTTCATCAGCTTGCGTCTCAGCAGACAGGTTGGTGTTGTCGAGCTCACAGCCTGCACAGCCTTCCAGTGCTCGTGTGCTTCACCACAAGCAAATAGCGCATGCATGAATCGAAGAAATTCGGTGCATGCTTGGTGCAATGTGGCAAGCCGTTAACATGCACGCCTTTCTTCTGAATGCAGCTAGTGCTAGCCGGCTCGAGATGTTGACCCGGCAGTCGTCCGCTGCCTTGACAAACCGGCGTGGTGCGTACTAACCTGCTTGCTTGATTGCCCTGTTGAACGTGGGTTAGCCTGGCTCTGACGCATGCGGCGGCACTCTGATGCACCACCGCACCTGAATGTGTTTCATGACACCACTGTCCATTGACATCTTGCTTTGTATGTGAAGCTGCAGATCACACAGCGCCCCGGCGATCTGTGCGGGCGTACGACCAGGCGTCCACCAAAATCAAGTGCGCCGCTGTGCATGGCCGTGCCTGTGCCGCGGTGCTGCCGAGGCTATGCCGCATTTACATGTTTGCAGCACAATCGCACGCATGATATGATGACAGTGACCTCTTGCCAAATCGTCCGGCATGACTCCAGCCGACTCCGCCGCTCATGCTGTGGTGCAGCAAATGGAAGGTGTTCTTCTCGTGCGCGGTGACGACCACGGTGCTGGCGTTCTGTGTGTTGCTAGCGGCGCACATGTTCAGCGCGCCGGGCTCGTCTCAGCCCTTCAAGAACCTCGTCAAGCGAGAGATGGCCGCCGAGGTCGACGATGCATCGACGCCCATCCTCTTGGACAACCAAACCGCTGACCAAAGTGCAGACCGGCAGGTGAGCAGCCCCATGACGTGTTGAGACACTCTCATGCATGGTTCGCCTGCTGCTACCTGGCCTCCTGCTGTTCGACTCCACCCAGCGTGGCTGCGCTGTTCTAGGGATGCAAGCATTCATGGCAGGTGTCCGTCTCTCCGTGGCAACGACTGATCACTGGGGCTGGTCGTCACAGCAGGAGGTGCATCCCGATGCATCTGGACTGGACCGAGCATCTGAAACAGCGGCGGATGCAGAGGAGGGCCCAGGCGCCATGGAGCAAGCTGACAAGGCGGCCGCAGAGGCGGCCAACGCTGAGGCAGCCGACGGCAGCGCTGAGCGAACGGAGGGCGCCGACCATGCTGCTGATCCCGCCGATCCCGCCGCAGCAGGTGCGGACGCTGCAGATGGCGAAGCATCAGCGGAGGGCGACAGCTTGCAGCAGGCGGAGGCCGGCGAAGCCACTGACGTGCCACACAACGCCGCTGATAAGCAGCCAGAGACTGCCGGCGGGCAGGAGGCGGCTGCTGGCGAGCAGCCAGGCGCTAATAGCGAGCAGCCAGAGGCTGCCGGCAAGGCAACGGACGCTGCCGCTGAACTGCAGGCGGCTGTGGCTGATGGCGATGAGCCAGGCTCCTTGCCCGAGGCTGCTGCCAGCAGGGAGCCGGGCGCTGACGGCGAGCCGCGCGCGGCTGCCGCCGACGGTGCCGCCAGCGACGTGGGCGCCGACAAGGCAGCAAAGGCTGACAAAGCTGATGCTGCCGACGGTTCTGCCAGCGACGCGGCCGCCGACGGGCAAGCGAAGGCTGACAAGGGTGATGCCGCCAACGGTGCCGCAAGCTATGCGGACGCCGACAAGGAAGCGAAGACTGACAAGGCTGATGCCACGGGCGCAGCCGCCTCCGATGGAAAATCGGCGGCTGCTGGCGCCGCTGCCGCCGCCGATGGCGATGCTGCCGATAGCAATACTGCCGATGGCGATGCGTTAGCGGACGGCAGCGATGGCAAGGGTGCGGCAGGCGCTGATGGCGCCGCGGCAGCAGCGCCCAGCGGCGCCGACGCCGCCGGGCCGGCGCCCGCAGCCGTCAAGGAGGCGCTCGATGAGGGCGAGGCGGAGCTGTCTACGGATCTGGAGGCCGGGGATAAGCCGCCCGCCGCCAAGTCTTCCATCTTCCAGAACCTGCTCAAGACCGCCAGGTGTGCGCTGCTGCACAACGTGGTTCAAACACACGCAAGCTTGTAGTGACTTGCTGATCCGATGTGCGTGTGTCACAGGCAATCCACCAGCACAAAGCTGGTGGCCGTCATGGTCAGGTTACCCATGCAAGATGGTATGTTTTCTCCTGTGTTCTACTTCCGACTGGCATTCCGCAGGTGGCGCAAGGACATGACGCGGTTGGTTGACAACCCGCTGCTGGATGAGGAGGACTCTGCAGAGTTCACGGAGCCAAACACCGACAAGGCCTCCGCCGCCGCCGGCGCGGCGGCCGACGCCGACGCGCTCACTCAGGCGGCGCCCTCAGCTATCACGGGCGCGGACGAGGCCGCGGAGTCGGTCGCCCTGGGCGACGAGCTGCCCGCAAATCTGGCTGCTGGCGGCGCTGAAAAAATCGCTGACGAGGCGCAGGCGGCCGCCGACGAGCAAGGCGCCGAGGAAGCTGCCGGGGATGCTGGCGGCAAGGACGCCCCAGAGCAGCCGGCCGGGGCGGCGGCACATGGCAAGGCGGCACACAGCAAGGCGGACGCCGAGGCTGCGCTGGCTGACGGGAGCGCCGGCGGTGACGCGGAGGCTGGCGTCAAGGCGCAGGATGAGGGCGAAATCGAGGCCGGCGACGCACAGCCGGCCGGTGGTGAGCAGGCTGAGCAGGACGCCCCGGAGCAGCCTGCAGCAAAGGCAGGCCCAAAGGCGCATGCAGAGGCTGCTCCAGCTGACGGCGATGCTGAGGTTGCTGCAGCCAACGGTGATGCTGAGGCTGGCGATGCTGAGGCTGCTGTGATGGTCGGCAATGCTGAGGCTGCTGCGGCTGACGGCGGTGCCAGCCGGGCGGCGGAGGCAGAAGCCAGTGACAAGGTGCAAGATGATAGCGCGGCATCAGTCGAGGATGGTGGTGATGCTGGCGCTGCCGAAAAGGTCGATGACGCTGATGCCGTGGTGCAGCTGGAGGAGGGAGAGGATGTAGCAGCTGCTGATGCAGAAGTGAAGGACGAAGTTGAATAGGGAGAATGTGAATACCTAGATCTGAATATCTGAATCCAGAAGCTCGTGACCAAGACGAAGTGATTTTTCGATTGAAACTTGTCGATTCGCTGGTTTTACTTGGTTATAAACCCCTCTCTAGTCAAAAGCTGGTCGATGCAAAGGTCTTTCTCTGGATGCCTCAGTCGTCGACAACCGGAATGTTTGATGCAGGCGTCAACATTTGTAACACCTTTTGGAAGCGTTTGAGCTGCCGCGCAGTGCAGCCCTTCACAGTTGCAATTCACGTGTGACCAACGGCAGCGCAAAGCAATATCTCGAGTCTGGCATGATCCACCCGGCAGACTTCTGGACGCCAGATGTTTTCATTCTTACTGCAATGCGCGGCTGCAGAACACCCCGTCCCGCCCTCACTTATTGCTGCTTCTCGGGATACCTGTCCACGAGACAAGACTCCCGAGTCAACCGTATCCATGCCAAACCCAAGGTCAGCCAAGCGTCGAGTGGCAATGCATAGCATGCATGCATAGCAGCCAGGGAGATCTGCCAGGAGAGCACAGGAAGATCAGCCGCGAGCGATGATGCATGGCACGCATGCACATTAACCAGGGAGAACTCGCAAATTAGCAATGGAAGAACTCGCAAATCAGCAATGGAGGTCTGCCAGGGAGCCGCACGGGAAGATCAGCCGCGGCGGCGTCGCGCCGTCGTCGATCAGGCTCTGTCCGCTGAGGTCCACGGCCAGGGAGCTAGCCGCCAGCAGCGCGGCGGCGCCGACGCCGACAGGCATGCGGCCAATGGCAGTGCCCAGCACCGCGCCCGCCGCGGCGCCGCCCAGCACCCCATTCAGCTTATCCTTCTTGCCTGTGCGCAAGTTAAAAACATGGAGTTGCATTTGACAGTCGTGTGGGTGGAGAGGGGTATTCTGAGAGGACGATTTCTGGCTCGCTTGCACAGGACCGAGGCGTACATGCTCAGCACGCAGGCGGCTATCTCTCATGCAACGTATGATCGTGCAGGTGGTGGGCCTGCTCGTCAGGAAAGCTCACCTCGGAAGGACTCTGCAATGCAGTCTGTGCCAGAGAAGGCCAGCCCCACAAAGCCGAGGACCATGCCATATGTCCTCATCATGCTGCCTGCAGATTGTGATACAGGCTCGTTGACTCGACGCGCTTTGGCCGTCGGTAGGTGCACAAACACCTCTTAAGCAGACGGAGAGAAGATGCGTGCCTCGCATTCGCTAGGATTGCTGCTGAATGCGGCATTGAGCGGCACCATGCATCGTGCGGATGCGTCGCGTCGCATCCGCAGGGCGCACCTGTCCGCTTGAGCGCCGGCCAGGCCTGGTTGCGCAGCATCACAGGCACGTCTCCCCAGTTGGACAGAATGGCGCCGCCGATTGCGCCGGCCGCTGCGCCGGTGGCGGCCGAATGCAGGACGCGAGTTGTGCACGAGTCGTCGCCGGCCATGCTGGAAACCGTCCGGCCCTGCGCGTGGCAAACTGTCCTCTGCCTCAAGCTGCGTGCGCTTGCCGTGCAGGCCTGTAGCCCTGTGAAGAGGCCGGGAGGATACCTTTACGGTGTGTCTAAAAATATGCTGCTTTTGCCAGCTGCGGCAGCCGCACTGCAGCGACCCAGGCGGCTAACAAGCAGTCCAGCAGACTTCGAGCTCCTCTGAGCGCCCGAGCTGCCTTTAGGGGTGGATGTGGTGTGGTACTGCTGGGTCAGTCCCGAGCGTCTGCAAACCGCAGGACCCGCACAACCGGTCAGCTACAATGTTACCTTGCGCTACTCCAAGCTGCTGCTGCAAGGTGGCTCTGTTCTAGGCCTGACGCTGATCGCTCGTGCAGGGGACAGCTTTGCTTGCAACGGGGGCATGATGTTTCGTAGGGTTAATGGCTGGTTAGTAATCTTGCTTTGGACAGCTCGGCGGCTTGAATCGTCCTCCAGTCTCACTCTTGACAGTTAGCAGGAGCTCACGGTGCTTCGGATAGCTAGGATCGGCGCTCGCTGGCGCGGCAGGGGGCTGTTGCTGTTGGTTTGCAATTTGATCCCTGGTGTCAGACAGCACGGCAGCCGAGTGGTTGGGGGAGCGTTGCCATCCACAACTGTGATCAGGCCTTGGTGTTAGTACTCTGTTGTCACCTCATAGCCACCTGAGGGACCTGATCCACCTGCCGCCGGCTGCTGTTGTGTTCTCGTGCCCGCACAATGACGCCGCAACAATCTGCAGCCTGCCGGAAGTGCACGTCAAAAACCTCAGAATCTGAGTCTGATTAGTCGTTAGGCTTCACTCTTCCGCAGCGATGCTAACGCAGCAGCATACAACAGTGCGCTCGGGCCGCATGGGGGTGACGGCCCAGCCGCGCCCTCTTCGCCCTCTTCGGCATGCAAGGTACTTTGGGATTTTTCAGGTCAACTTTCAACTTTAACGATTGTTCAAGCGCGTCACAGCATCGCTGCCCTTTGATCAGCATGATGCGTGCTCAGGCGAAGCGTGTTTGTTACCGGCAGGACCGCGAGGCGGTCATGCCTGCCGCGGACCGCGGCCGCGGCGTCGAATGGAGGGACCAGGGCGGCGAAGGCTGCTCCTCGCCGCCCTGGTCCGTACCTGAACCTCGCGTTCAGCGGCCTGCAGCGCGCCGTCGCGCAGCTGCTCGGTCCTGCGTCCAGCGAACCGGAGCAGCTGCCAGCCGCCAGGTGCGCACCTCCGCATGCAGCTTCATCGATGCCCGCTCTGAATGCCGAGCAGCTTCTGCCGCAACCACCCTCTGTTGCAACAGGGTGCATTGCTTCCTCGCTTGGACTGCCTCCATCACGTCAGCCGCGCCGGTGCAGGGATGCAAGGCACGGCGCCACACGTCCGGCAGGTGATGCGGTGACGACACAGCCAGACCGGACCCAGCCGTCACACCCAGAGGCGGTCTGGACGGCGGCCTGGCGCAGTTTTGACGAAGTCGGCAGCGGGCAGCAGGAAGCAGCTCCAGGCAAGACGCAGCAGAGACGCGGCAGGGCGCAGGCGCAGCCGCCGGCAAAGGCGGCCACAGCGCTGCAGACAGCCGGCGGCCGGCCTGCTGACGGCGCTGAGCCCATGCAGCCGGCAGACATGGCCCTGCAGGTAGGGTAGCACGAATGCTGATGCCGACAGATGATTGTTGCTGTCGGATGACGACAGACACACAGGCTCAAGCCTGAGCCATCCCAGATGGTGTTTGGGCCTGGAGTAGGACATCTTGATGGCCAGGAGGCACATCGCACCGCATGACGCGGTTATCACAGCGGCTCAACCCTCTCTGTGCAGGGCATCGACGGCAAGGCGCGGGTGCAGCTCATGGCGCTGTCGCTGTCGGCCCTGGAGCAGCAGGTCGCCGCCCTGCCGGACCAGGTGACGAAAAACTTGTTTGGGTGCTGATGCCCCTCTGTGCACACCTGGCTGAACTGGCTGCAGTCACGAAAGCATGCTGCAAGGCTCTGCTGCCGAGCTGCATCGCTGCCTGGGCGTGTCGCTTCTGTTGGCTCTGCGCCTCTCACGCATAGCCCTGCACAGGGACCTGTGGTGCCGTCAAGTACGTACGCCGAATACATGTCTCAGTCTTGCAAACCAATACTTTATACCCTGGCATATGCTTGCAGGCGCTTGGCGCCGGCAAGGTGGAGCGGTGCCTGCTCATCCATTCCCATTTGAATCCTCAGCTTTTCGTCTCTTGCTTGGTCAACGTCACCATTGCTCACGCTTGCAGGCGCGCGGCGCCAGCGAGGCGGAGTGGCGGCTGCTGATGGCTGCGTTGCTGGCGTCCTGCAGCCTCGCAGCCGCGCGCGCCTGGCTCGGCTACGTGCCGGCAAACCTGCAGAGCCAAGCGGCGCACGTCATCAGCCAGCTCACCTCCGGTGTGGTTATTCGAAAGTCGTGTCTGCATATATGGCTCTAGATCCCCAGTTGATCAAATGCCGCTATGATGCGGCCCACGTCATCAGCAGCTCGCGTTGGGTGTGCCGCTGCTCACAACAAGGAGTTTCTGGGTTGCATGTGCTTGGGGTAAAGGCGCGGCCTTGGCGCTGATATGGCAAGGACAGTGCAACGAGCTGATGGCCCCATGACAGCAACACGCCAGTCGCGCCCTGACAGCATTGCCATGCAGGCAGCAAGTGCTTCCGCAGAGGCAGCTGCGCTGGGCGCTTTGACAGCGCAGCCGCAATCAACATCCTCCCCTGATGAGCTGGGGTTTTGGTTTGAATTGACTCAAACAGCAACCCAACCGTAGGGCTGTCAGCCTCCACCATGGAGGTGCTGGAGCGCAGCAGAGAAGCAGCCAGTCCGGCAGCCGCGGCAGGAGCGGCAGACTCGTCTGCAGCAATCGACGTGACGCTCTGGCCGGGCGCCGAAGCCTGCGCGGTGCTGCATGCCAGCGTCGTCAGGTCAGCGGGTCAAGCGAGCGGACTGCGCGTGCTGCGTGGTGCCATGGCAGCTGGCAGGGAGTCATCAATCTGGCACGCCTGCCTGCACACCAAGACTGCTCAAGCACTGGGTGGTTCTTGTAGAAGTATGCAAGGCACTGAGCTCACCCTTGTTCCTCGTCTGCAGGTTTCTCAGATTCGGTCCCACACAGCCGCCTGCGCCTGCTCCCGCCGCGTCCCCAGCAGCAGCGATGCCGACCACGCAGCAAGGCGCGCCCGCTGGCACAGAAGCAGCGCGAATGCCGAAGCAGCAGACACAGCTCGCTGCTGCGCCGCAGCCCATGCGGCAGGCAGCGAGGCAACGCCTGGACGCCGTCTGCAGTGGCGTCAAGTGCGACATCTTGCCCCAGCTGACTGCATCAATCCATTTTGGAAACAGAATTTCTAGTTGTAAGCAGCTCCAATGATTCCACATGGTGAGAGGAATGCTCGCACTGATGCGTGTTGGAACCCATGCATACGCAAAACTTCGGACCGCAGCCCTCACGGTGCAGCAGCCAAATGCACAGCCCGGCCCGAGGGGCCCACTGACAGTGACGGTCCTGCCTGATCAGCCAAAGTGAAGAGAACACCACGACTCCCTGTGACTACTGTCTTCCCCCGGCAGGGGCTGGCGGCACCACCACCTGGGCGAGGCGTGGCAGGGCAGTGCCGCGTGTGTGGGCCCCAGCGTGCTGCAGGACATGGCGGTGACCGTTGCCGAAGCCGTTGCGCTGGCCTACTTAGCAGAGGTAGCCCCACACTTCATTTTTTGCCATGAGCGCATCATTGAGTGTGCGACGAAGCTTCCCCGCCCTATTTCTTTGACCACAGTGCATCCGTCTGATCTCAATGCATCCACGCTTCACATTCCTATGTGATATCATCTAGCAGAAGGTGGAGAGCATGGCGTCTTCAACAGATGCTCTCTCGCAGCCGCTGTCCTACATGGTGGATTTGCGGCGGGCTTGCCAACTGACGTTGAAGCTCTGAAATGTCAGAAGTGGATCTTGTAGAAGCGGACCCGGGCTCGCCGGCGTGGGTGACACGTCACTTCGTGCAACGCAGGCGCGGGCGGGCATGGCGGGCGGGCCCGTCAAGCACGACCTGGTGCTCATGGGGAGCTTAACATCAGAAGCGGAGCTCATTCAGAAGGATGCGGATTGTCTGTGAACGACATGTGACTCCACGCAATGCAGGCGCGGGTCTGGGCTTGCCAATGGGCCATTCAATTCAATGCATCAATGCAACATTCCGATGCATCATTGCAACTCATCGATAATGCGACGCAGGCGCGGGCGGGCATGGCGGGCGGTCCCGTTAGGAACGACCTGGTGCTCATGGAGGGCTGCTGGCCGGTCTTCCTGCAGCGGAAGCTGGCCAGCTCCCGCGCCCTGGAGCGCTTCCGCAACCAGGTGTTTCCACTGTTCCCGAATTTACATCTTCATGCTGCCAAATGTGTGTTGGAGTTGCCAGCTCCTGCGCCCTGGAGCGCTTCCGCAATCAAATGTGTGGTTCATGCCCAAATGCGATGCCGCATTGTTGGCAGAGATTTCCGCGCATGCTGCCACGAGTGCATCCGTCGATCGCATGCACCTGTTGCCTTTCCCCCCGCACACACGGCATTTGCGACGCCACAGCTGGTGCTGGACGGTCGCTTGCCAATCGCGTGCAGTACCTGCAAGTGGCCAACACCCAAAATGATGAACGCCTGATCTCGTGCCGCCGCGCACCTGGCGTTCAAGCAGTGGCTGCAGTCCAAGTACTGAGATTCAGCCGGACCCACGTGAGCTCTGAAAACTGCTGTTCACTGCCGCACAGCTGGCGTTCAAGCAGTGGCTGCAGTCCACGTACTGGAACGTGGTGGCCATCTACGAGGACCGGCATGAGGTCGCCGTCGTCGGCGCCGGCGGCCAGCTCATGCGCAAGTCCGTCTCCTTCAAGCGCACCAAGGTGCTTCATTCTGACCTCCAAGTAGTTATTCCAGGACATTGTCAAAGGTGCCGGCGGCCAGCTCATGCGCAAGTCCATCCCCATCAAGTGCACCAAGGTGCTTCAACCAGTCTGGGTTTCTGACATACTTCCACACCATCATTCATAAAGCCAGCAGTCAGCTCTTGCGCAAGACCATTTCCTTCGAGCGCACAAAGTTGCGGCGCCCAAAGCATCAGGCACCCCTACCAGCGTCCGGGATCGGTCTGGCCGACTTTACCTCCAGCGCCTCAGGACCAGGCGGCAGCTGTTTTCCAGACCACCCTCTGCTCCGTCCTCGCGAGTGTGTTGTTCTGCGGAATGGTACTCTGTGCAACGACCACTCTAGCGAATGCCTTTTCTGCATGTCCACTCTAGAGAGGGCCTTTTCATGTCAATTTTGAACCACGCGCAGGAGCTGGAGGGGCGGTGCAACGCGACGTGCCTGCTGATGGATATGTATCGTCTTTCTACAGCATGCGTTTCCATGTAATTTCTCCATCAATTATGGCCACATGCGCAGGAGCTGGAGGCGCTGACGGGGTGGTGCAGCGTGATGTGCCTGCTGCTGAATATGTATGCCACTCTCCACTCCAGAAAATGCATTTTCGTGACGATCGTTTTTGATTGTATGTATCACGCTCAGGAGCTGGAGGCGCTGACGGGGTGGTGCAGCGCGATGTGCCTGCTGCTGGAGGTGAACGACGTGGCGGCACCGCTGCTGCACGGCCTCTTTGGCCGGCTCAGCGCCGCCGCGTCGTGGCTGCTGACCGCGCTCATCGGGCGGGGCCTGGGCCTCATCTTCCGCGGCGTGCGGCAGTGCTTCCGGCGGGAGAAGCCGCCGCGGCCCGCCGGCGGCGACGGCGGCGCGCAGGCCGCGCCGGCGTTTGCGTAGAGACTCTCTGAGCCCGGACCAGTGGAGACGAGGTCTGCCTCGTGGGCGGGTCGTAACGCACTCAGTGTGCCTAGAGACTGGTGCCGCCCGCGAAAGCCGTGAGGCCAAGGCCATGATGATGTGACCCTCTTCTCTGAGGCCATGCGGCAGCCAGGCAAGCGCATAGGAACCGCAGGTACACTGCCGAACTAAACATACCTGCGTGGTGCTTGTTTCGACAGGGATGTATCCTGACTTATGATATTGTAAAGTGTGCATGTGCGATTTCGTCGGGTTGCAAGCGCGCAGAGCTGGGGCAGCAGATCCACCTGCCGCCACCGCAAGCAGCACCACTTGCACATTGCAATGCGCGATGAATGCTGCAGACCCAGGATCGCCTGCAACTGCATGCTGTACATTGATCTGGAGGCAGCATTGGTTCAAACACTTACTGCGCTCAGTGCTCCAGGCAACGTCCAGCGTGTCAGCTGATCACGTCATGCAGACACAAGTCCGATATTGCTCGTTGCTCGTTATCAGTTGCCGTTGGTTCAAAAAAGTTGGTGAGACCTATCCAGGAACCTGCAGCAAGCTTGAGCTGACTCCGCTGTTGCACCCGAAACCGTGCCAGCACAAGTTAGTTTTCACCGAGATCGCACACTGCCTTTCGGAACACTCCGCCAACACGCCGAGCTTTGCATTGCAGACAGCTTGCAGCAGTAACGCTCTGCAAAACAGCAATTCTGCCCCCGGCCATTGCCGCAGAAGGTGATGTCAGCTGAAACCCAGATCATCAACACGAAGAAGCAGTTGAACAGCAACGTACAGCCGCTCACTCGATGCCTGGTCGCTCGAGGGATGCAAAACCAAGCGCTAGGTCTCTTGCATCTGTCGCGCCTGTCGCGCCTGTCATCTCGCTGTCGAGCATGTTAGAGGGAGGGCATCTCAGGCGGCTGCGGACGCATGCATCTACAGCGGCACTGCAACACGGCGTCGAGACGGCTTGACGCTGCCAGGCACTGGGATCTGTCGTCCAGCATTGGTAACGCCCTGGACTGCTGCGATGCAGGGGTGGTGCGGCGGCGGTGAGCTTTTAGGGCGGCGAGCGTTTAGCGGCGGCAGGCGCGCAGCAGCAGCCATGCCGTGGCTGCACGGCACGCTGTATGCCACCGTGCTGGAGGCGCGGGACTTGCCGGACGACAACAACCTGGGCATCAATGTCAAGACCAGCATCCCGGGCGCCAAGTCCAAATTCGGCGGCATGCTCATGAAGGGCATCAAGACGATGGAGGAGGGCGTCGGTGCGATTTCTTTTCTTGGCGCAATACCCTAAATGGCCTCGGCGTGACCCAGCGCTGTTCGTCTCTCTTAATTCATTGGCGGGCAGGACATCACGACAAAATTCGTGCATCGCCTCTGCTGCTGCGCAGTGAACCATATGGCGTGCATTGAATGACTGGTGTCGTGCCGCAGCCAAGTGACACGGCTGGCGGGCAAGTTGGACTGCTACTCGGTGATCGAGCTGGCGGGGGCGTGCGTGGCGCGCATGCCACTGCGCAATACCCTACGATGGCATCTGACAAACCAACCGACATGATGTCGTGCCGCAGCCAAGGCGACAGGGCTGGCGGGCAAGCCGGACTGCTACACGGTGATCGAGCTGGCGGGGGCGCGGGTGGCGCGCACGCGCATCGACCCCAAGACCAACAACCCCAAGTGGGGCGAGAAGTTCGTCATCGCCTGCGCGCACGACGTGGACTCTGTCATTGTCCGCGTGAAGGACAAGGATGCCGTCGGCTCCAAGACGATGGGCATGGTGCGGCTTCTTGATTGTTTTGTAACCCTTCTTGGGGATCTGCAGAAGCAATGGTTTGTGTGAAGGACAAGGACGCCGTCGGTCTTAAGACAATGGGCTGGTGCGCTTTGCTGGCCAGAAGACTCTCTGTGAGAACTCTTAGGGCGTTCTGTCACAGGCGCAAGTCCTGTTTGCGTGAAGGACAGGGACGCCGCTGCCTCCAAGACCCCGGGCACGTTGTGCTCCTCAGACCTTCTTGAAACCTTTTGGCCCCTTTGTGTCGGTCCTGGGGGAGAAGGAGCAGCTGCGGGATGGCCTGCTCGACCCTGGCCACAGACCCGCAATGCTTCAGGGATTGTTACACGCTGATGGACAGCCAACGTGTCGCATTCTTCCTGCAGGCCACCTTCCCGGTGGCGCAGCTGGAGCGGGGGCAGCTGCTGGAGGGCTGGGTCCCGCTGACCAATGAAGACGGCAGCACCATCGCCAAGCACCAGTCCATGCTCAATGTGGTGCTGCAGTACCAGAGCGTCCTGCAGGTGGGTTTTATGCTTTCATTGCCGACTCCTGCCGCCCCGCCTGCGCAGTCGTGGCCGTGCACCTGGCACCCCAGCCTTCCCCCCCTGACGGCACCCTGCACCCTGAACCACGCATATCCATGCTGTCGAGGCGATGTCATGGCGCAGGAACTTTGTGAGTATGTTGTGTGATTGTCGCAAATTCGGGGCCGGTTCCACACCAGCCGCAAAGTGGCCGGCGACTGATTCGTCTCGTTCCTGTGTCCAGGACGCAAAGTACCAGCCGGGGGAGTTCTTCAGCGGCGTGCAGCAGACCTACTTCCCCTGCCGCAGCGGCAACCGGGTGCGGGAACCGTCGTAAACTTGACCAGACGACGCCAAATCGACAGGCACAAGCGCCCCAGTGCGAATCCACTGGTCATGTCCCAGCTGGCATGGCTGTTCACTTCTGACGTAGCACCATTGCCCGACCTGTGTCGACGCACAGGTGACGCTGTACAAGGATGCGCACTGCGGGGCGGTGCCCGACATCCCGCTGGCCAATGGCTCCCTGTACAAGCCGGGCACCTGCTGGATCGACATGTACAACGCTATCCGCGAGGCCAAGCACTTCATCTACATCGCAGGCAAGATCAGGGGTTTGAGCAGCTTCTGAGCAGTTTTATGAGCGGTTTTGTGAGCAGTTTTGCGAGCGGTCTCAAGCAGGAGAAGGCCCTGCCGGCGAGTGCTCATCCCTCCAGCCCGCCGCCGTCGTGCGTGAAGCGTCGGATCAGGCGGCTCGCTCGAGCACTGCGAGGCCGCCGCGACGCCTTGGTGGCGTGGCCGCTCTTGTCTGTTGCTGGCAGCAGTTGCCGCTGTGCGGTGCCCCAGGGCATAGCAGCATTGGGCTCTAGGGAAAGGCGCACGAATATTTGCATCGGGATTCTGTTGTGAAACTGCGCAGGCTGGAGCGTGTACACGGAGATCAAGCTGGTGCGGGACCCGACGCTGCCCAACAGCCAGACGCCGTACCCGACGCTTGGCGAGCTGCTCAAGCAGAAGGCCGACGAGGGCGTCACCGTCCTGCTCATGGTGCGAGTGGGGTTTTGGTAGGATTTCTCATAGTGCGACACCCTGTGTTGAACTATGGGCACGATGTCCATATTCTCTGCATGCATATAGGGTTTGTGTCCTGGCACAGACAGCAATGGCCTAGCGCAGGGTAATAAGCTGCTCAAGCGAAGATGCTGTGGGGGCGCCGGCGCTTCGCTGATCACCAGCTCCAGCAGCTCTTGTCTGCAGAATATGTACTAGCTTGCACCAGTTCCTCGCTTTGCCGGAAGGCGACCCGCGCCCTGAGACACAGCGACTGAGACACAGCAAAACAGTAAAAGTGCTGTCGACCAGTTGCGCAGGTGTGGGACGACAGGACATCCGTCAACGCGGGCATGATCAATACAGGTGCTGCCACGCCGCGCTGTCCAAGAGTACACATGCCTCATTTCTCAAATCTGCCGAGCTTCACTGCAAACTAGCGCGCGGCATTGCCAGATGAGCACCGAAGTATTGTTGCTGGATCTGACCTGGTTGGAAAGCCAAAATTACATCGGCTTCCTGATTCTAGACAACCAATGCTGATGTGCCGCGCAGGGGGCGTGATGGGCACGCACGACGAGGAGACGAGCAAGTACTTCAAAAACACGCGCGTCAACTGCATCCTGTTTCCGCGGGAGGCCAGCCACGCGCAGGACAGCATGGTGGGCCGCAACACCGCCGACCGCATCTTCACGCACCACCAGAAGACGGTGCGGCGGAACTTGGCATCCTCACTTGACAAAGTTCAACAGTATCAACTTGAAAACAGCATGATGGCCGGCAATACCGCCGACCGCATCATGCACTACCAGACGACGGTGCGGCGAATTCCAGGGGTACCGTTCATGAGGGGTCAGGGATTATGAGTCTAGTTGGTGGTGTCCCAGCCTTCCTTCAAAGACAGCCAGGCCGCTGCCACCGCCGACTGCATCTTCAAGCACCACCAGAAGACGGTGCCGCAGCATCCGCTGTGCACCTCTGCGGATGACAGCTCGCTAGCTGGGGAAGTAAGCCCAGTTGGACACTGCAGCAACCAGCACTTGCGACAATCTGCACACACTGTCTCGTGGCCGCAGGTGATTGTGGACCCTCTGCACTCCGTCTGTGTAGGCCATCCTGGATCAGCCGCCGTCACCGAGCGGCGCCGACCTGCCGAGCGCGTGCGTGCTGGTGCACCACGACAATACCACACAACACAGTAAAACACAATTCAGTACACCCCATTTCGGTCGTTGCCGCAGGTGATTGTGGACCAGCCGCCGCCGCCGGGCGGTCCCCACCCGCCGAGCGCGCGCGTGCTGGTGACCTTCCTGGGCGGCATCGACCTGTGCAACGGGCGGTATGACGACGGCAGTCACTCTCTCTTCCGCACGCTCGGCACCCTGCACTCCGACGACATGCACCAGCCCTGCATCCCGGGCGCTGACATCAAGTTTGGCGGTGCGCTCTATTCTGCAACCTGTCTTGCTTTAGCACGAGCCAGGAGGTCTCCTGTTGGTGGCGATGTTCTTGCAGCATGGCGCTCACGCCGGCCATGCACGCCACTAGGATGCGACGAGGTCTGCTGAAGGTTGCGTCGCGACGCGTCGACATGTGGCTTCATCTGTACATCGCTGCGCCTGTGTGACTGCTAGTGTTTGAGTCGAAAGCCTTTGTGTACAGCACTCCTACTTTGCCAACCCAAGCCTGTGCTGATGCGCCCTGTTGTGTTGCGCCCAGGCCCGCGGGAGTCGTGGCATGACATCCACTGCCGCGTGGAGGGGCCGGCGGGCTGGGACGTGCTGCTCAACTTCGAGCAGCGCTGGCGCAAGCAGTCCAAGTTACCGGGGCTGCTGCTCAACATGACCACGCAGGTGCGGTGCCCGTGGCAGCTCTTGCCAAGGAGAACGTCCCTTGAATTCCCTCTGCTGTTGCTATGCCGCGTGGCGGCTGCGCCCAGCCTGGCGCTTGCTGTGTACCCGCTGAGTGCTGGATGGATCAGCTGCGCATCGCCGCGCCGCCACAGGGAAATGCGACGCAACGGCTTGCTAACGGCTCCTGTGCCCAACTGGCCTTGTGAATCGCTGTTGCCTTGGCGACAGGTGCCCAACCTGGTGTTTGGGGGCGCTGGGCCGCAGGAGGGTGACCCCAACGCCATGGTCAGCAATCCGTCGGACCCCGAATCCTGGCACGTTCAGGTGCGGTTCATTCTCAAATGCAACCTGGTGCATTATGGGTGCTATACAGATATGGCTGCAGCCACATCCCCTTTTGCAGAATAGCTTCCTCTGCGCCGTTCGCATGCAGCGGCGCTGTTGGGCGGGATGTCGCCCAGGGCGCAGTGTCACATGTGCCAACACCAAATTGTTGCAGCACGAGGCTTCCTCGATGGGAGTTATTTCGCAGTCGCCTTCTGTAGAGTTTCGAAACCTCATCCTTTGCGGCCTGTGTTTCCTGCAGATCCTGCGGTCCATAGACAGCGACTCGGCGGACGGCTTCCCCAGCCACCAGCAGGAGGCGATGCAGATGGGGCTGGACTCGGGCAAGGGCAAGATTATCGAGTACAGCATCCAGAAGGTGCTGCATTTTGAATGATGAGACTTGCAAGCGCCTCCCCGCACCGTCCCGTACCCCTGAAGCAGCAGGTGCAAACCTCGGTCAATTGCCCGGGGGTGTTTGCACAGGTGTTGACGGCATATGTAGCCGAGAGGTAGATGATGACGGTGCGAGGACGTGTAGGCCAAGGCAGCCATGCTGCTGCCCTGCACCGCGGTCTCTGTTGTGAGTGAGGAGGTCACAGCTCTGTGTCGCTCTATGTAGGGTCGGCAGGGTCTTGCGCCCCGCACTGCACGCACGCCCCGGGTGCCTGCACAGCTCCAAAGGCCTGAGCCTCAAACGCTCACACCCGCTCCGATACCCAAATCAATTTCATAATCGTGTCATCGACGCGTCTCAACAAACGATGGTGTGTGTGTGTGTGTGTGTGTGTGTGTGTGTGTGTGTGCAGGCGTACATCACGGCCATCCGGCGGGCGCACCACTTCATCTACATCGAGAACCAGTACTTCCTGGGCAGCTCGCATGTGTGGGCGCAGGACCGCCACGCAGGTGCGTTCCACTGCAGCATGATGTGTGAGACCATGCACCAAGGGTCGTCCTTCGCAAAGCAGGCCACACAGGCTCCTGGGCAGCTCGCATGTGTGGGCGCAGGACCCCACGCAGGTGCGGTGGCCCCGCCGCTGCTGCGGACACTTGAACCTCTCAGGGAATAATTATATCAATACAACTTGCTTCGGACAGTTTGTACGTTTGGGCGCAAGACTGCCATGCAAAGGTCCGCTGCAGTGCAAATGCACAGCGCTTACAATGGGCAACCCAACAGCAGCAACTGTTTGGGCGGTGTACAGACGACAGCAGTAGGTGCGGTCGAAAAGGGCGACTGCACATAGTGTTGCCAGTTTTCGGCTCTGACGGTGCATCACTGGCTGTACAGAAACTTTTACTGCGAGTGCACTGAGTGCAAAATGACCGAGCTCACCTGGCCCTTGTGTGTCTTCTCAACCTATGATAGGGGCCGGGGCATGTGGTGGCCACCAAGCCGGCGCTCAAGATGATGCACTGGGTAGCCAAAAGCATGACGATCCAATCCTTGACCGGCACCCTCCATGCAAATCTGATTCGCACTGGCACCTCCATATCTTCTGTGGATTTTCCGGCAGGCGCGACGCACCTGGTGGCCATCGAGCTGGCGCTCAAGATCGTGCAGAAGATCAACGCCGGCCAGCGCTTCATGGCCTACGTCATGCTGCCGCTGTTCCCCGAGGGTGCGACAGAGAAACCTCTTGATTCCTGCAACTCCCTGAGTACAGGCTGCTCCTGCGATCCCCTCCAATACGGCGCGGCCTCAGGCGGGAGTGCAGCCCTGGGCGCTCCCCACCTGTGCTGCTGCTGCGGGTGATCCCAGCCTTGTGCTCCATGCACTTCCTCAGAGCCCTCGTCCACTGCGCTTTTGTTCCAAGCGTCGAATCTGCTGTCCCTGCAGGCCCGCCGGAGAGCGGCGCGGTGCAGGAGATCCTGCACTGGCAGGCCAACACGGTGGGCATGATGTACAGCCTCATCGCCGACGCCATCAAGGCCAAGGGTGCGCTTTTCGACCGCTGCCCGGCGTGGTGGTCGTCGCAGTCCCATACGTGTCCAGCTCCTGTGCAACCTCTACAGGTTGGATGCTACCTCCACGTGCAGCCTCGTTGCCGACGCCCTCAAGGCCAAGGATGTGTTTCTGACTGCGCCCACAACCCGGAGGAATGTGCAGCTCCTCCACACACCTCAAGGCTTCAGGACAGACGAGGAGGAGGTGTCCTCGACTGCGCTGCTGCGCTGTTGCCACTGCAGGCTTGCTGGGTTTGCGCTCAAGGGACCTGCAAGAGCTTTGACGCCGTTGAAAAGGACACAAAGCCAGGCTTGATATCTCCCGGCGCACCCGCAGGACGACTTGCAATTTTTCGCGCCGGGCAACCGGCAGAGTGACAGCCGCGGGAGGCGCCCTTGGAGGGGAAGGCGCCCGGCGCCACCGGGGCAGGATAGCGACATTCCAAGTATATTGCCGTCCACTCCGCCTCACTGACATCTGTGTGTCCCAATTGCAGGCCCGCAGGGCGCGCACCCGCAGGACTACCTGCAGTTTTTCGCGCCCGGCCTCCGGGAATCGGTGCAGCCGGGGGAGCCGCCCTCGGAGGGGAAAAGGCGGACGGCGGCGGCGGCGGCGCTGGGGAAGGAAAACATCAATCGAATTGTATTGCCGTCCACTACGCCTCACTGACATCTGTGGTTTTTCAATTGCAGGCCCGCAGGGCGCGCACCCGCAGGACTACCTGCAGTTCTTCGCGCCCGGGAACCGGGAATCAGTGCAGCTGGGGGAGGCGCCCCCCAAGATGAAGGCGCCCGGCGGCGGCGGCGCAGAGCTGGCGCAGCTCTCACGCCGCTTCATGATCTACGTGCACTCCAAGATGCTGATCGTCGACGACGAGGTGCGATTTGCGACTCACTGTTCGTTTGGGCTTTGGTTATGACATCGCGCCATTTCATTTCTACGTGGACAACGAGATGCGCATTGTCGACGACGAGGTGCGGTTTGTGTGTGATTGTCTCTTCTTGGCTTCTTGCCTCTTTGAGTTTGTCACACGGTTTATGCATTCGTGCTGGTGTTTCCCCCGGGGCTGCAGACCTTGCCGCCGATTGCACTGTGCTGCGGCCCCATCCGCACTGCACCTGCTCCCATGATCCCAGCTTTCAGTGACAAACTGACAGTTCTGAAAGCTACTTGAGATACAGTACCGAACTCAGTTTCAAGACGTGCCAACTGTCATTGGCCGCGCAGTACATCATCATTGGCAGCACCAACATCAACCAGTGGTCGATGTACGGGCCGTGCGACACCACAATGTAACCAGATGCAGTGCAGCCAGAGTTCTGTATTGCCAAGGTTTTAATGCAACAAACTCACTGCGCAGTACATCATCATCGGCAGCGCCAACATCAACCAGCGGTCGATGGACGGGTCGCGCGACACCGAGATCGCGATGGGCGCCTTCCAGGAGGGCCACCGCGCCACCGGCGAGTCCACCCCCGACGGCGACGTGCGCTTTTGGTCCTCCCTAAACCCTCACTCACCTTGAGTCACTGCCGATCCGCATGTCGCTGCGGATTGGCGAGTCCACCCCCGATGGCGACGTACGATTTCCCCTCACCCTCACCACCACTGCTGCAGAGCAGCTCTTAGTTGTTTCAACTTCTCCCTTTTTTTCCAGGCCGGCCATTATGCATACGGCGGCGTTCGTTTCCTGACATCCTGGACTGTCACGCCTGTGATCTGAGCATGTGCCCGCCCTCCCTCCTCCAAGGCGGCTCTCAACCTTCCGGGCATGTGCCACAGGTCCTGTGGCCGGAGCACACCGGGGAGCGAGGGAACCTTGCTGAAACAAACCCCGCTGACAAACCCTAATGACGCAAACCTGCTAAACATCACCGTGCTCTGCATGCAGGTGCACGGCTTCCGGGCGGCGCTGTGGGCAGAGCACGCCGGCATCGTGTCGCCCAACTTTGCGATTTCGGCGGATACTGTCTTTTGTTCCTTAGGTTCCTTTCGTTTCACGTATCTGTTTTGTTTTGCGCAGGTGCACGGCTTCCGGGTGGCGCTGTGGGCGGAGCACACCGGCATCGTGTCGCCCAACTTTGCGTTCCCGGCAGACCTGGACTGTGTGCGCGAGATGCGCCAGATCGGCACCATCAATTGGAACGTGCGCCCTCGGCAGCCACTTCTAGCGCCCCTTCCCACAATAACTTGATTCGGATATGTCTGAAAAGCTGACCTGCTTGATTAAGCATTCTTGCATGGTCTTGTGTGATGTGCATACATTGCCAGTGCATGCGGTCGGCACCACCAACCGAAACTTGCGCTTGGCTCTTTTCGTTGCCCCGGGGGATCTTGGACTGTGCATGCCACCCCCTGGCAGCCCAGTAGTGTCTATTCGACGAATGTTGCTGGAGTCTGACTTCCAACAGTTGCGACACGCCACAGCCGGCACCGGCGCCCAAAGCCTGACCATCACCCTCCGAAAAAACCCGCGCAGGTGTTCGCTGCGCCGGATGTGCAGGACATGGCGGGCCACCTCATGATCTACCCCTACCAGATCGACGAGAACGGCGCCGTCACGTACCTGGGCAGCGAGATGATCCCCGACACCAAGACCGCCCGGGTGCGGGATATACCAGGGTACATGGCTCTCTGTTTCTGGTTTTGTTTCGGATCTATGGCCCAGTCGTCGGCGCTGCATCAGCTCGCTGCCGTCGGCTCGTTAACGTGTCTGGCGGAAGGGCCAGCGTGTCCGCCGTGGCTGCGGCCCTTTCGTTTTGCGCTCTGGTGTCCTGCCGCTGCTGCTCTCTGGCGCCGCAGCTTCGTAGGGCGCAGGGCACCTTCTGACGTCCAGAAACCCGCTTTCATGTGCACGTTGCTGCCACTGCTGCAGGTGCTGGGCACAAAGTCGGCTACGCTGCCGTGCCAACTGACCACGTAGCTTCGGCGCCGCCGGAGCTCTTCAGGAGTCTCCAACCAAGCATCTGGACTCCCGTATCCTGTTACCAGCTGGTCGTGCGCCAAGCACAGGATAGGCATGCCGCTGATCCCGTTGACAACATGTGACGCTGAATGATGCTGTGCTTGCAACAGTGCTTCAGTAGGGTGCAGGCGCTAGAGCCTGGTCTCAGAGGAGTTGCTCGTGCTATTATGTACTACTCGAGCTTTTTATTGAAGCTGAGACCACATCTTATTGCTGTTTGCACGTCCATTTGAGCAGGCGGATGGTCCCGGCCGTGCTTACAATTATAAGCCCGCTCGGATAGGATTCTGAACTGCTGAGACTCAAGTACTGCGAGTACTCTCGGGACTCATGCCGGGAGCACGGCCGGGACCACCCGCCTGCTCAAATGGACGTGCAAACAGCAATAAACGGCCGCCAGTACCTTACCACTCTCCATGACTGCTGCGTTCTGAACCTGCCTGAAATCTGTGCAAGAATCGGTTTCCAGTCCTGCCTGCGAGCGAGCAGCCGCCTGAACCACGGCTGCATCGTGTCACCTTTGTCTGCGTCCAATGCTGCACGACGCAAGACGCCTGCCGGCGCATGCTTTACGCCCGATGGCCCCGGTCCCATCCATCCGAGCCCGATCAGTCCTTCAAGGACCGCAGCGTGACGTGCAGCGAGCTGTCGGCAAACCAGTCGTAGAGTCCTGGCAGCTCAACGTCAACGCGGTCCCGGAATTTGCGCACCAGCGCCGGCAGCAGCGGCGCCGACAGCGCGTCTGGCCCCGCCGCCGCAAATGCCGCCAGCTTGTGCACCAGCGTCGCGCCGATGTGGTTCCCTGCGGCAATGCCATAAGACAGTTCAGTGTCCCACATGAGCGAAACGAAATTCACCGCGCGTGCTGGATGAACTGCATTCATGTGAGGTGCGGTCAGGGTGCTGCAAGTACAGATGGCACGAGGCGGTTGCCGAAGCGTGCAGGTCGAAGTGCACCAGCATCAACGGGCGAGACGGAATGCGGTGGGCTCGGGATACCCACAGCGGCCAGCTGTACAATTGAGCCGGATGATGATTCTCCTTGTCTGAGTGGAAAATCTTGACCCACCTCGATAGTGCGTCGTGCGGTTGCCGTCGCGACTCGCGGCGTACCAGTAGTCCTCATGGAATGCCTCCGCCACGATGCCGTGCACCCGCTCCTGCACGATTGTTGTCACAGACTTGGCTGTGACATGGTTCCTCTGCCATTGTCATGACTTGCTTGAACCGAAACCTGTTTTGCTCCTCTCACACTGATCACTGTCGGCCTGACACGACGCCGACAGTTTCCCGGACAGCCAGAAGGCACGGGGAACATTTGCTGCTGGTGCGCCGGATGCTTAGGCCAATGTGCCACATTCGGAGCACAAACTGTGTCTCACCTGCTCGGCAGAATCCACAGGCCGAGGGTCCACGTCTGACGACATGAGCACCTGCAGTTGGAAACCAGATCATGAACTGAAGCACTTTCACAAACGCCACAGATGCCCGGAACCTGGCCACCAACAGTAGTATATATATGACTTTCCACATGGAAGAGCAGGCTTGCCTCATGCGCCACCAGCGTCCGCTCGAGCGAGCGGCACTCGTACAGCACCACCGACACCCGGTCGATCCACACCTGCAGGACGTGCCATCGTCAAGTTTCGCTTTTGCAAAAAGAGAGAACAATAAGCAATGCATGATGTCGATGCAACTGACCTGCACACACGCTGGATCAGGAACAATGCGCTGCGACTGGCGATTGTCCTCGGGCAGCAGAGCCGACGCGTCCAGATCAGAAGCAAACAAGCCGCACACCATGCATGCTGGAATTGAAGACAGCGGACACGCACCCTGAGTGCATCTTTCACTCGGTCTGTCTCTACAAACGCTGCGCTCTCCTCTCTGCAGCCAATCATGCAGTGATGCCTCAAGAATGGCTCATGCCGAAGCACACGTCGATGTTGCATAGAGTGCGGTGTCTTCAAGCATTGCAACATCGTGACAGCAGACAGAATGCATACAGGCGCATCTGGGTTGATTTGCACACGGTGCACAGGATTTGCTTGCACCACAGAAACGCTGGCCTCAAATTGCACTTGCAGATGGCGTTGATCGCGCCTGCACAAAGCAGATCATGTATCCTGGCAACATTGTGTACGCACTTGCAGATAGCGTTGAGCTGCTGCAGCTGCTCTGGCGTGAGGCGAACGCCGTCCCGCAGCGCCCCGAGCGTCGTCTTGGGCCACTTAGAGCCCGGGCTCTCCGGCGGCAGCGCCGCGCAGTTCGCCACGAGCGCCCCCTTCAGATCAATCAGCGCCTTCGGGAAGCCGCTGCGCGCGGAGGTGGAGGGCGCGTCATGGAAAGAAGTGGAAAGCGTCTCTGGGCATGTTCCATTGCGCCCCTCCGGTATATCACGAGCAAGCATGATCCCACGATGGCGGCGCCAGGGCTGACCTGATGTAGAGCTGGCATGCATCAGCGCGCCTGTGTGCGAGGGTCAGGACGCCCTGCCAGCTGACGAAGAAGCAGTAGGGTTGCAGGAAGCTGGTCGGCGTCGCCGCGATCAGTTCCTCCAGCCCCGAGGGCGCCACAGCGACGGTGCTGCGCGGCGTGTGCGCAGCGTCCAGCGAGGCCACGCGGAGCTCCGTGCTCATGCTGTGTGCTGTGGATCCCTGCAGGAGCTCAGTGCTGCAATTTGGCCCCTTGTGTGAGGTCTGAGCCAGACGGCACCGCCGACAGCGCCGAAACCCAGAACACGTTCTGAGCTCTGTCACCTATGCATACCGATCACCGAGTAGCTGTCGCTGACGATGCTGCTAGTGCTGCCGGAATCACCGCTGACGCCCCAACCCTTCCGCAGAATCAAAGGTGCAAGCGGTGTTATAGCAGGCTATGCGTCCGGGCGGCACGTTCAAAGTGTCCTGCAGCAATATTTTGCCCGCAGCATATGACGGCAGCGAGTTCTGAGCCTGCGGGTCGCGCTGCACCTGGACAAGATTCGTGAGGTGCATGTCAGTGGAGACTTCAAGGCTTGTGTCTACACTGCAGCACTGCGACTCTACGCATTGTCGCAGAACGGCCGCAGGAACGGGTTTCGGCAGCAAGGCGTGGATCATTGCGCCTCACAGCGGAGTGCGTCAGCCTTCGGATCGCACGCAACGCCGCCTGTCAACGCTCATTAGCTTGCCCTGCCCGTTTGCCGGATCGCTGACCATCGGCACGGCGTGACAGCAGCAGCAATGGCGCTGGCTGGGCTCCTGCCTGCGGCCTCCTGTGTGCCGCTTTGCAGCCGCAGGCGGTGCGCCAGCCGCCCCATCTCCACCAGCGTACGGTCGCAGCTGTCTTTCAGCCCCTCGGCAGCCGACGGTCGCCAGCACAGCAGCCCAGCCCGGCGAGCAGTCGCTGTCAACAGCAGCCTTTCGCAGGTTGGTTGCGAGGGCGCCCCGATGCATGCAAGCACCTGCAAACTGGCTTAAGGCTTGCACGATAGTACAATCGGCACTGAGCACGCGCTGACGTACGACGATCTTGGTGCTTGTAGCCGGTGGCCATCCAGGCCCTGTCACAGGAAGTGGATGTTCCAGCAGGGCACCAGCGGTGAGCTCCGATCCCTCCTGTGTTGCGTGCATGTTATGGCACATCCAGAAGGTAAACGATCTCATCAGCAAATCCTGCATTTGGCTGCAGGTATGAGACGATGATCGTCCTGCGGCCGGACCTTTCAGATGAGGACAGGTGCGCTGATTGGCAGCATGCTCGCGCGGCAGGCGCAGAAATGTCAGTCTGCAAGAGCGAGCACATACAGGCGTCACAGCAACGCGGAGCAGGCTGCTTGCTTCATCAACCTTACTCTCTCTCTCTCTGCCTGGGAGCTTGGTCTGCCCGTCCGCACTCACGGCAGCAGAAACTGAGGCAGCGTTGCTGTGCCGCCACAGGGACGTGGAGCTGGCGAAGTTTGAGGCGTTTCTGAGCAAGGAGGGCGGCGCGAATGTCAACGCCATGGTCCGTGGCCGGCAAAGGCTCGCCTACCCCATCAAGAAGTGAGCAAAGCTTCTGTTACTTGCCAACAGTCTGGACGTGTTGGGCACACATAGTGTGCGTGCCGCAGAGAAGATGGACGCACAGGGTGTGCGCATCTACAGACATGTCAAATGGTGCTGGACCTTTCCATGTCAAGAAGGCTTCCCAATCGCAAGCTGCTCTTGAGCTGACATTGACACCCGATGTGTCTGCCGCCGCAGGTTCTGGGACGGCATCTACGTGCTGTACGACTACACAGCTCCGCGCAAGGCGTCGCAGGCAGTGCAGAAGTACCTGTCGACGCCTATTGTGGGCGCGGAGTTCAACATCCTCAGGTGGGCGGCCGAGCAGATGTCACAGCTGTGCTTGGAGGGGGTGCATTGAGTTGTTCTTGTACTTCGTATTGCGAATGCAGATTGCCACAGCGAGTGACAGTGCTGCTGAACAGTGTATCCTCCCCCCTGAAACACTCTCGCATCTTGTGCTCTGATGGCTTACGATCTGGCGTGCAGGCACATGACCTTCAACCGGTAGAGCGCCGGCGGCAGAACGGGGAGCTTGGCTTGTTGATAACCATCAGCACTGGGAACACTTGTGGAAGGGCACACGACAGCGGAATGCGTTTGGCTGGGGATCCTGGCTGCGCATCAGGCTCGAGCACGAACAACTGCGCCTTCGATGGACCGGCTGTCGCCGCACAAGCCTCTTCTAGATGAAAGATTTGATCAATGAGCATCACGGTTCTCAAGAGCTGCGCTTAATGCAGTCTCAAAACTGTTGCGAACCATCGGGCTAGAGACGATTGCAAAGCGAAGTGGAGCAATTAAATGATCGCTGAGCGCTTTCGCACAGCAACCCACCACAGGAATCATTCCGCGTCTGCACTATGATCTTGCTCCACTATTCGGTATCCTAGTTTTGCGAGGAGCGCGTTCGCCTTCCCAATGGTCTCGTTCTCCTGCATGCACATCGCCGTGAATGATTGGGTCCTTGCTGAAACTCACATGCGGGTTGGGCTGCTCCCTTGCTGATGCGCAAATGCGGATGGCGGCCTCCTCACACAGGGCTTGACAATCGCACCATGCTGCCAAGCGTTTCGAGCTCCTTGCATGCGTCGTTCACAGCCCGCCCCAGCGGAGTGTTTGACGTCAGGGAGTCCTTGGCGCCACCTGGCACCTGTTTTCGGACGCCACGATTGGCAAAGCGTCACAGCCTGGCAGCTAGTGATGCGGTAGAAGATCTGCCTGACAACAGTCATGCTTATGATGAGATGAGATATGAACCAGTGACCCACAGTGCAAGTCACGCACCGTCCAATCCTCCTCTTTCGTGAGGTACTCCTCCTCATCGTCCTGCGCGGATGCGGCGGCAACTCGTTAGGTTGCTGGGAAAGCTCGTTCACGACCCGCCGTCGATCATGAGCCAGCAGGAAGTGCGTGGTACGTTCCCAATACGTTGCTCACCTCCTCGGGCGGCGTGCTGTCTGATGCTCTGCACACCCATGCCACTCGGCGTGCTTGCCTGCGGGAGCCGCCGGCAGCACATGCCCCGAGATCGGTGCGGCTGCGGCACACCGACGGCAAATGCCTGCTTGAACAGGACGCTTGCGCACCGCTGCAAGCGCGCTGCATGGTGAGAGTGCACGGTGGTTGAGCGGCCAATGCCTGCATGCTGAATTTTCGAGACGTCGAAAAGCGAAGCGACAGACGCAGCGCCCAGCGGGTGCGTACAGATCGTCAAACAATGTAAATGCCGATGTCAACACTTACTTCGGTGGAGCAGCTGGGAGCGCTGGGAGCAGCATGCACGCTGTGCTTGTCATGAAAGGAAGGGACTCTCCGACACCGTTCTCATTTGCAGTTTGCACCGGAGAACGCAGAAGAGCTGTCCCTACTTCGAGTAGGTGCATTTGTAGCTGATCTCAAGTGTTGATTGCTGCACTCGCGGGCAGACGTACAAGAGATTGCTCTCAGTCAGGCGTGCAGCTGCCAGGCATCAGTTCAAGTTTAGTTTGAAGTCGCTTGAGCGAAAGGCCTCACAGGATACCAGCTATCAAACACTGTGATAACGCTGACGCCACCGCAGAGGGGATTCATCCGCTTTGACTCCATTACAGCGCATTTGCTTGTCGCGGCGCATGCGCCTTGATCAACAGTCCTTTGATCGTCCTGCCATTCTCCAGCTACAGCATTCGAAGGCTCATACACCTTGAGACATGAGGACGCCGCAGCAGCCCAGCGCGCTGCAGAAGGTCATAGATGCTGGCTTGATGGAAGATGGCGCCCTGCTCCTGTACCGGGTGAGTAGGCGTTGTGGTTGCGGCAGAATCATTCAGTGACCCTTGCACACAGCCCTGGATTCCAGTATCGCAACACTTGCAACTTTGAGAAGCTGACAGCCGTCGTGCGCCTGCAGCCGAAGGGGGCCGACTCCATCAAGGCGATCGGGCGGGCGCGGCGCGGCGGCGTGGAGGTGGACGGACACGATAAGCTCATGAACTTTGGCGCCTTCGAGGCGCACGCCGGCAGCTCCCTCCGGCGCGCGACGGGCAACATGTACGCAATGAACGGCCGCATCGTGCAGGTGGGAGCCGGGCACACCGGGACGCCAAGGCCTCTCATTGGCGCTTGCGGAGCTGTTGTTGGCGTTGCCAAGCCCGCCGCCTGCCAGATGGCGGCAAGCAAGCTGGATGCCGGCATGCACATTTACCCGCACAATGGGCTGAGGCATGTGATTATGGGTTGCAGGACCTGATCGGAGAGGCCACAAGGGTGCTGGCTGCCGGGGGCGGCGCCTCTCCGGGCTCGCCGCCCACGGACAGCAACGACGACCTGTGCTCCGTCTGCTGCGTCGGGGTGCGCAGGCCGCGTGAAATGCATTCTGCACTGCTTGAATGAGTGCTAGTTTTCTTGCTAGCGCCCCAGGATGCGCGTGGTCAACCGCGCCGTACATTTCTGTTCATTTCGCAACGACGCAGTGCTTGCATCATTCTATGACCAGCTCCCGGACTCTACCGGGCACGCTCACCACAGACAAAGGCATTTGTTCACCCTCCTCCCTCTGGCGCAGGGGGATCTGCTGTGCTGTGAGGCGTGCCCGGCAATCTTCCACCTGAAGTGCCTGGGGCTGGGCCGGATGCCTGCGGACGCGCAGTGGTTCTGCCCCGCGTGCGTGTGCGCCGCCTGCGGCCACCCCGGCTTTGGCGATGCTGTGCAGCCGCAGTGCCCGGTGCGCAAATTGCGCACTGGAATCGTTCTTATCGTCGTGCTTCAGGTTGTGGTGCTACGTCTGGTGGCAGAGCAGTGCTGGGTGCCGCACTGCGGTGGCGTTCTTGGTTTACGGCCAGCAAAAGCATTCTGGCGGCACATGAACGCAGGCTGCTCACCAACTTGATGGCTGCAGCTGATATCCTGCGCAGGCGCACCGGATCATGGCGCAGCCGCAGGTCGTGCCTGGCCACGTGGAACCAGCCGCCAACGGTGTGAAGGTGCGACATTTTCTGTCACAAGCCCATTACGAGCAGCGGACACGCCCGCACCCGCAGCGAGTTGTTACTTCTGACACACAGCGACGACATGAAAGCGTCATGATTGCAGGCCGAGCAGGCGTCCGATTGGGACTCGCACGTGCAGGCTGTCGCGAACCTTCCCGAGCTGGTACGTGAAATCTCATTGCCAATCTGCATGCTCTGCGGGCTTTGCTGCAGCCTGCATGCTTGCTGGACACACATGTCCTGGACATGGATTCGAGGTGCAGTGCTTGCAGCGCTGCATGCAGACGCCGGACCTGCCTGAAGCCGCAAACTGAATGTTGCTCCTCCCTGCAGGCCGTCACCAGCGGCATTATCCCGGTGCAGCACAGCCAGCCGTCCGGCGCTGCCAACGGCGGCCAGGCAGACGCATCGCCGGCGGCGGACGATGCCTATGTGCGCAGCCCGCTCAGCGGCCGGCGGTACCATCTGCGGTGCCTGCCACAGCAGGACCGTGAGATGGTGCGGTTGCAAGAGTCCTTTACAAGGTTTTTCACAGCGCCTGCACTGTGCAATTGCAAGCGCGGAAACGTGCGCGGCTGCCTGTCGGCCCAACTGCTCCAAGCCGCAGCTGACACCGCTCTGGCAAATCGCGCGGTACCTGAGCGTTGGGACATGCCGCTGTGTGCTGCGCGCAGCTGGCGGGCACATCGGCGGTGTGGTTCCCGGACGCAGCGGAGCAGGCGGTGAGCCAGCGGCTGGCGGCGATGGCGGCGGCGGGCCTCCAGCTAGTGCACGGGGAGCCGGCCCTGGGCGCACTGACCTGGCAACTCGTCCGCGGCGCGGCCGTCAAACCCGCGGCAGCCGCTGCCCAGGCGCGGCGCGAGTCCCGGCAATTGCCTGGAATCGTTCTGATAACAGAATGATTGCAGAGTTGCATGGAAATTCATCAAAGAGTGATGTTGCTGCAGCGGTGTGCGTCCCGTGCCTGCCCCCGCACTTGCCGCGCTGCCGGCCCAGGGTTCCGGGTGTACACAGCTACCTCTGCGATCTGTCCACGACTCGCACACATTGAGCGAGTCACGAGGGTTCTCTCTCACCCACAGTCGCAGCTGACGTCCTGGGGCCGCCAGCGCCGCGGCGCCTGATCCCTGCATCCCAGCTCTTGTGCAAAGGCCAGCCGCAACACACGCTGCGCTGGGGTGCCGTAGTGACAGATGTTGACCTGGTTTGCACTTGTCACCTGGGATCATGTAACCATTAAAGCACTTGTGCAGGACTGCCGCGGGTTTGTGCCGTCGTACACCGCGAAGCAGCAGGAGGAGCTGCAGGGGGTGCTGAACGCGGCGCGCCTCGTCTTCGAGGAGGCCTTCGACTCCGTCGTCGACCACAAGACGGGTGAGGTCTGGCTGTTCTCAGTTTGAAACCAAGGACACAGCCCTCGATCAGGCTGCTCCCTCTCTGGGCGTCAAATCGGTTGCTTCTCGACGCGATTTGCCACCTGCCAGTGCATCAGCACGGGCACGTCGGCAGCGCATCCATTCCGGGTGCACCTGTGGCGCCTGGTTTCCTGTTGCTCACCGCCCCAACCCTCCCGACCCAAAACCACGCCAAAGCCCCGTCTCAGCTTGGCCCTCCGACAACACCCACGAAATCACCGAATGCGCCGCACATGCCCCCGCAGGCCTGGACCTGCTGCCGCTGCTGCTGGCGGGGCACGGCGGCGGCGGCGGCGACGCCGATTTCTCAGGGTTTTACACCGCGCTGCTGTGGAGCGGGCAGCACGTGGTGTCGGCGGTGCTGCTGCGCGCCTTTGGCCCGGCGCTGGCGGAGGTGCCCTTCCTCGCAACGCGACCGCAGTCGCAGGTATGAGCCCGGATTCTCCCTGGCCTGCAGGCTGGCAGGCAGGCTTGATCAAAATATAGTGTATCATTCGGTGCGCGGCTTCGGCCTGGCACTGACGGAGGTGCCATACGGCCGCAGTCGCAGGTGGGCTACAGCAGGTAATGTTCGGGCTTAGTGTTGTGCTGGAACAAAGACTGTCCTTCTTGCAGTCGGAGGTGTGCTGCATTTGCCAGCCGACGCATGCAGCATCTCTTTGCAGCCGTCCCGTTGCTGGGTGACATCATTCATGTGGTTCCCTTTCAAAGGCCATGCAGTTGTGCATATGCTGCAAGGCCGGGGCTATGCGAGGCTGCTGCTGGCGTACATGGATGAGACAGCGTCTGCGAGCAGACGCTGTCTCAAGCCAACGTCACCGTGACAATATTCACGAAGTTGTGTTCTAGCACATTTGCATAATCACTTGACATGGGCGCCGGTCGCAGGGCCGGAGCTACGCGCGGCTGTTGCTGGCGTGCGTGGAGCAGGCGCTGTCTCAGGCCGGCGTCGCCGCAGCCATTATGCCCGCCTGGGTGACGGTGAGCTCGACCTCGACCTTGAAGGCCGGCTTCGCAACCTCATATGACAGCCTCTTTCGGTTCCGACTGCTTCTCATCTCAGCCGAGTGCCTGTGTGCGGCGCGCGGGCAACAGAGCAGCCTGCGGTGGTTACTGTGATGTGGGATCGCGCATTGCACCCTTTGCCTCGCTCACAGGACCCATCCAGCCAGCAGCACCGTTGCACAAGCACCTGCGCCGGTTGCAAGCGAGCTCAGCCACGTGTCCTTGCAATGCAGGCCGCAGGGGAGGCGGCGCTTGCGGCATCGCCGCAGGCAGACATGGACGACGGACGCCCCTCCTCGCCCTGGCCCGCCACCTCGGCCGCCTACGCCTGGCCCCGCAAGGCACGCGACCTGCTCCGGATCCTCGCCAGTGCCCTCGCCGCTGCTCTTGCGTTGCCATTTTCAGGCTGCTGTCAAGAGCTATCATTTTTCGGCGCCACCGCTGCGGCCAGCACTGCCAGCGGGTCATTGCGCCTGCCGATGCTGCTGTGACGAGCTGCTGCGCGATTGATGACACCCTACTCATGATCTCTGAAACCAATGCGTTTGCAGATGGGCTACCAGCTGCCAGTGCCGGAGGAGCGCCTCGCTGCCTGCTGCTACCCTTTCCTGCGCTCGCCTGCGACGCTGATGCTCGCCAAGCTGCTCTCGCCGCCGTCAGTGCCGCTGCCGCCGCAGCCGCAGCCGCAACAGCAGCGGCAGATGCAGCAGCAGGCGCAGCCGCAGCGGCAGCCGCCGCCGCAATCGCAGCAGCAGATGCAGTGGCAGCCGTCTGAGCACGCGCCGCTGGCACAGCAGCCAGACCTCATCCGGCAGCTGCTGCAGCAGGTGTCGCAGACGCAGCGGCAGGTCGCGCCGCTGCCGCTGCCGCAGCCGGCACAGCAGCCGGCACAGCAGCAGATGGCACAGCCGCAGGCGCAGCACATCTCACCGCCGCCGCAGCCGGCGCCGCCGCAGCAGCAGCAAAGGCAACCTGCCCCACAGCATCAGCAGCGGCAGCAGCGGCCGCCGCTGATGTTGCAGGTGCCGCCAGTTTCGCCAAAGGCACCAGGTGAGAGCCTGCTGCAGCCGAGCTGTCCACTGTTGACCAATTGGAAGTCGGCCAACTTGCATGCAACATTCCTGCCTACTTTCCGTGAAGGTGTGTCCTTGTCAACTATGCAGATACGGGTGGCTCACCGCAGCAGGCGTCTGCGACGGCTGTTAGCGGCTCGCTCGCCGCAGCTGGCTTTCTGATATAGCTGGAATTGTCCTTCCTGCCAGGTGGGTTAATTCTTGTGGATGCTTTCACATGTGAAATCCGGGACGGCTTTCGGTCCGCCTTGTGACCGTCAAACTGCAGTCACTGCTGCCCCGCGCAAAGATGCAGACAACCCTGGCGCTCAAAGCCTGACAGTGTCCAAGCATGCTGCCGACAATCTCGACCAGAGTCCTTCTCTCCCACAGCGAGTCACCACTGCTGCGACTCCAAGTGTGCAGGCAGCCGGGCTGTGCGCTACAAGTGTGGCAATCCGTGTACATCTACGACGGTACCCAGCATGACCAGAGTCGAAGCCCTATCAAACCCCGCACAGGCAGTGTCGGAATGCTAATCGAGTAAGAGCATGAGTGCGGCGGCGTGTCGCGCGGCAGCGTATGCGCTTCATGCGGCGGACTCGTGAACATACTTAGACCTCGTGACAGGTGTTTGAGTAGCGAACATACTAGTGCAGAGCTATCATGCCTAGAATCTTGCTGTAGCACAACCATCTTGATCAGAGCTTATGATCACTGAGTGGAGTGCAAGCGGCGCAGTTCATCACAGAGGATACCTACGGGCAAGACATGGCCGGTTTTGGCCGCGGACTTCGTGTTCAGTAACACCGCACGCTGCATTGATGTGCAAGCAGTGTTCTGCAACGGAAAGCAAGCCGGTTGATTGGCCCGTACAAGCTGGCCGGTGGACCTGGAATTGGTCATCATCTCTGCTGAAGAAAAGCACACACTAAACCCTGGAGGCACAACCAAGCCCGGGCTCACACAAGGGGCAGCGGATGACCAGGCGCAGTGCAAAGGCACCACTCACCGCGCTACCAGTGGCACATCTGCAATCGCTCACGTGTGCCTTCAGCCAGCCGCTGCTGATCTTGTCGGTCTTCGGGTCGAACAGCGTCGCGGACAGTCCTAGCGCAGAGACTGCCAGCGGAGCTGCAGTCGCCAGACAATCCTCCAGCGGTGCCATTCGGCGGCCTTTCTGCTCACTGCAGCATCCGATTCGCCTCCCGCCTGCAACGTGCGCCACGAATCCTTGTGCACGTTACATAAACATCTCTAGCCTTGCCGATCTTCTGGCTCGGTTTAGGCGTGTCAACTGCCGTGTATTGACGGCAGCCCGGTGGACCCTTCGGCCTGGTCGGTCGCACACAGGCCCAAAGCTGCTGCTTATGAGGCAAATACGTTCAAGCCGGCTGGACTGTGGGCTGAGCTGCCGTGCTGGCGATGAGCAACTCTCCAATCGCGGCGCTGTTGACCTCTTCAAACGTATCCTGGCTCCGTGACCTTCAGCTTGGCGTCAGCCACTGCTGGTTCTGACATGCAGCCGTCTGGCACCTGCAGGTAATCCCCACAGCAGCGCTTGCACTGGCGCAGAGGCGACTGCTGCAGCGAGGCCGCTTTTCGCACAGCTCTCACAGCTTTGAGACGAAGCAGTCCTACCCGGGAGCACACTCCATGGCCGTCCACGTGCGGCCGGCGCTGCACCTCTGCTGAGGCGCGGGCTGCAGCACACAGCGGGCGATCATGGGCTGCTCTTGCTTCGGGGGCCGCGGCGCCAGCCGCCGCAAGGGCGGCACAGACGATGAACCAGCGCATCGGCCCGCCAAGGTGCACCGCCATCGCTGTTCCTTCGCTGTTGTGCCGCAATATTGTGCTGGACTTTGACACACGCTTGCTTGTGCGCCAGAGGCTCAGGCCACGAGCTGTCATGCTGCAGCGCACATCAGCGGCGGAAGCGGTGCCGGAGGCGCCCATAGCCGCCGGTGATGACGCGAACAAGCCAACGACGCTGTCGGCGCTGTCGCCATTCCAGGCCGCGTCACTATTACGGGCAGACAGCGCGGCGCCTGATGCGGCTGGCACAGCCACGGCACAGTCAGGCAGCTCGGCAAAGGCAGCAGCCCGCAGCGACTCGGCGGCGCTGCCAGATCCCACAGCGGCAGCGACGTCAGCGGCGCCACAGTCGAGTCCGGCAGCCGGCGCGGAGGCAGGCTCGGCATCGACCAATGCGATCGCGGCAGTCATGGAGTCGAAAATTAGCAGCGAGTCCAAGATCAGCAGCCAGGTGCGGGGCCTGGCTTTAAGAATGACATGTGTCGTCGTTCAGGAGATAGACGCATCTGTGGTCAGCCAAGCTCCAGCACGTGCATATTGCAACGGTGCACGCCTGCTTTGATCAGCTGAATCGTTTTTGCCCAATCCACCTGCAACCTGCTCCCCAATACGGACCTTTGCTGCCATATGAACCTTCGTGTCTGGAGTTCTTCCGCCATTTGATATACATGTGTTGCGATGGCCCGAACAGGCCAGCGCGGGCGAGCGGCGAGATACCGTGGCGGAGATCCTGCCGGCCGGCGGCGGCGGCAGCGGCCGGGGGGAACGGGGGGAGCCGCCGCCCGCGCGGGGCGACACGCTGCGGGCGCGTTCAGATCTGTACGCGCGCCTGCCTGCAGTGCTTCGCACCCGCTCCGGCGGCCCGCTCGAGGTGCGCCCTCCAGACATTAAACCCTACAGCCTGATGTGCAAAGGACCCCCACCGCCTCAGCAGCACCTGTGTTTGCACGTCGCTGCAGTACGACTGCAAGCATCATAGGTTCTGTGTCAGATGAATAAATTTTTGCATCGGCCCTTACTCACTGCTCCAGCCTGCCAGTGGCTGGAAGTGGCCTTTCTTGCGGCCGAGAGGAAACCCACACAGCGGCGCTCCTAGTTCACGAGTCCCACGGCTATCCCAGGCCCTGGACTCTCTTAATGCTCCGCACATGTCACACAGGCGTCACAGCCCACGACAAAGCTTATTTCATGTGCTGACTGCCGCGCACAGACAAAAGCTACACAGACAAAAGCAACAGCGCAGCTGCACCAGCAAGCGCTCTGCGACGTGGAGATCGGGCTGCTGCCAGTAGAACACGCAGACAAAGAGCCAAGAGCGCTTTTTGCAATATCTTCAGGGCGTGGAGATCGGGCCGCTGCTGGGCAAGGGCTCCTTCGGGTGCGTGTATAAGGGGCGGTGGAAGGGCGCCATGGTGGCCATCAAGGTGCTGGAGCACGCGCTCATTCTGCAGGACGACATCTCCCGCGAGACGCTGCTGTCCACCTCTATCGCGCACCCCGGCGTGGTGCGTTTTGCCGGCTTCGATTGCGTCGCCGTGCAGACTCTGCAGCGCTCTCTCTGCATTTATTGTTCCAGTGCGATGTGCAGCGAGTTGACCTCCATCACGTCGCCTTCGCGGTACAACCGGCGTGTTGGGTGCTCCATGAAGGGTGATTCAGTGTGTTAATCATCACCTGAAAACCATAGCAATCAAGAATCTGTGGCCTTGCCGCTCGTCCCCTTGTGCGTGCTGGTGCATCTCTGTGCATGCAGCGAATCCGACAGGTCACCCTCCGGGTGTATTCTCATGTTCATTGTGCATCAGGGCAACCGCTGCAGCACGTGCAGGGTGCCGGGTGCTCCTCCTGCTGTGTGCAGCATACAGAAGAGGGTCTCAGAAAAGTACTTGTATAACCACTTCTGACGATGGCACTCGTCCCAACTGCGCAGGTGATCACGTACCGCATCACCACGGTGCGCGTGAATGACGAGCCGATCCGGGACGTGGGCGCGGCGCCGCAGGCGCAGAGCAAGGACTCGGCGTCGGGTAACAGCGGTGCGAACGGTCTTCCATTCTCTTTTGTTTCACTCGAGATCTCACATGCCTGGCAGTCACTTTTGGAGATCTGTCTGTGTTCAACAACTCTCATGAAAGTTCAGACCATAGGGCAGACCAGGAAGGGCAGTTTCCCTATCGTTTCCTGCGGTTTCTTGCAAGGTGACCGGCCCGACGTGCCGCACACGTCAGCCGGCTCGGCGGCGGTGCAGTCCGCCGCAGCGGCGGCCGCGGCGGCGCAGGGGAGCACGCCTGGACAGGCTGCCGCGCTGGACGCAGAGGCGGCGGCGGCGCCACAGCTGGAGGAGGTCAGGGATGCGGAGGCAGACAAGCAGGCGGTGAGCACGCGGGTGTCTCTGGGATAGAGAGTGCATGTGCACCTGGGTTCTCTGCACAGGCAGATTGCACTTGCTCACAGTTAGCACGAATATTGTGAGGAACCTGCCGGGCGCTGCTACCACATAGGTGCGCTGGCGGGGAGTGGGGCCAGGCGCGGTTGCGGCGGCGTCTGCCTCGCTGCTCTCGCGCCTGCACATCGGCGCGCGGCTGCACACTGCCTCAACACTCAATAAGCTTGTGTGCATCTGGGATCGAAGCCCTTCCTGATCTTGATTCTTTCGCTGTCGCAGGACGTGCTGGAAACGTGGATGCTGCTGGAGTACTGCGACAGGGGGTCGCTGGCGCGCGCGATCGAGCGCGGCAAGCTGCAGTCTCGCGCTCCAGGCGGCGGCCCTGACCTGGTGCGCTCAGGGTTTAGGGCTTGCGCCTCGTCGGGTCTTGCCGCCGACTTTTGCTTCACCCAAGCATCACCCTCCTGCTGCATGTGAGGTGGCATCGGCAGCATTCGTCATTGTCCATCCACCGCGCCTGCTGCGTCTCACCCCTGCGGCACCCTATAGTTTTGTATTCCCATTGCCAGATCCAGCCGCTAATGGTGTCCCTGCGATTGCGCGCAGATGCACGTGCTGATGTGCCTGATGGACATTGCGAGTGCGATGGCGTACCTGCACAGCGTGGGCGTGCTGCATGGCGACCTCAAATCCGCCAACGTGCTGCTCAAGTCCACGGCGACCGACCTGCGCGGCTACGTCTGCAAGCTTGCCGACTTTGGGTGCGCGCAGGCGGCCACCTGTTTGTTGATTTTATGTTCATAGGGATGTTCAGCGCATGTCCTGCCGCGTCCGGGCACTCCTGCCGCCTGCATGCAGCAGGCCCGCATGGAGGCGGCGCCGGGCGACGTGCTGCCGAGTGAGCAAAGCACACACACGCGCAGGTTGGAGTTTCTGCCAACAGTACTGACATTCAGGCTGCATGCCTAACCTTTTGCAGACCAAATCCTCCAACCATGGTCTGCCAGGCTGAGCCGTCTCCTGGCGGAGATCAAGACACATGTTCGATGCTGAACTTGGCTGTTTGCCGTCTATGCAACTCAGACGTTTGCAACATCTTTGCACCAGGCTGAGCCGGGTGCTGGCGGAGAACAAGACGCATGTGTCGACGCACACCTACGGCACCATCTCCTACATGGCGCCCGAGCTGCTCAGCCTCGGCAAGTTTGCGCGCGCCGCCGACGTCTACTCCTTCGCCATCCTCAGTGAGTACCACCTTCGTGTCGGCTTCCAGCTGAACCACATCACGCCCCGGATTCGCGCGGCGTAGAGGCGAAGCGGTGGTCGTGCTGCGCACACAGACCGGGAGCCATCCGGCGCGGCTTCCATGAGACGAAACGTTATTCAGTGCATCTGTCCTTCTGTTTCTTCCAGCATCCGTGCAGGCCACGATCTCGCCAATGTGGTTCAGGGACAGCGCCGCGGCGGTCGCCGTCAGCTGCACGGCGGAGGTCTTGCAGATTTTCTCTCCAAAGCCTGACACTTCGCCCCACTGCGCTCGCAGTGTGGGAGCTGTACAGCGGGGAGGCGCTGTACGAGGGCATGACGGTGGGGCAGGTGCTGTATGCGGTGGTGTACGATGCCAAGCGGCCGCCCATCCTCGAGGGCTGCCCGCCTGAATACGCCGCCCTCATGCGCGACTGCTGGAAAAGCGAGCCCACCGAACGGTGCGCTCCCTCATGGTTGAGGAAACCCTACACAAATTCCTCACACCCGGTGCAACGAGCCTCAGAATGTGCAACCCGTGCGCAGGCTCCAATATGCTGCAGAGGCCCATTTGCTGAGGGGTGTCGCTGCATTAGTATGCTTCTCGTTTGCGCGTCTGTTGCGCACAGCTGCAGCCGCTGCATGGATTTATACGTCTCGGAAAAAACCGCGGACTTTCTTGGCAGTCTAAGCTTTTATCACTTTGATTTGCGCAGGCCGGACTTTGAGGAGGTGCTGGCGCGGCTGCAGCCGCTGCACGACGAGCTGCGGTCGCGGCGGCGCACCAACAACAGCCTGGCGACCGCGAGCGCCCCCGGCGTCAGCCGCTCCCTGGCCATGGGCCTGCTGCCCCGCACCCGCTCCTCCGACCTGCGCGATGGCCAGGCCGCCGATGCATCGGTGAAACCCTGATTTCTTTGGCCTTTGAATTAAGAGACAGTGTACCTCAACCCACCCTGACCTGCACGACCAGACCGCCGCCGCCTTGGTGCCTTGCTTAGAAGCAAGCTCCCCTTGCTTCCAGAGACAGCAAACCGCTGCTACAGGGGGGAGCCGGTATCTGCACCGTCCCAAGCCTCGCCTTGTGACAGCCTGCCGCCAGACCATATCCTCCCCACTATGCCGCCCGCGCTGCTCGGCACACTAAAAGCTGTGCTGCCACTCCAAAGCCGACGCAACAGAGACGATTTCCAATGCTGCAGGCACAGAGCCCGCAGTCGTCACTGCGCGCGGCCGAGGCGCCGCCCTCAGCCCCCCAGCAGTCGCAGGTGCACCAGGCCGCGCATGCGGAGGTGAAGCTCGCGCCCGGCGGCGGCGACGGGCAGCAGGAGCAGCAGCAGCAGCAGCAGTCAGAGCCGCAGCGACCGGCACAGGCGCGCGCGCCCATCGTCGACCCCTTTGCGGCGGCGCAGCAGCGCATGCAGGTGCAATGTCGGTTTTTTCCAAGTGCAAAATGCCTGCAGCCGGCGAGAAACGTCCCACCGTACTTCTGCTCGCTCACATCTGATGCAGTCTCCCTCCCTGCGCTGCCAGAAGGATTTGCCGTGAGCAGCAGCGATGCGACGCCTGCATCGTCGGCGTGCGTGCAAAGAGCTTATTTTAGATTTCAAGTATCCTCGTCCAAGTCGCGTGCTTCCCCCTGGCTGCAGGCTTCGGGGGTGACGTCGCCGACGCCGGAGACCGCCAACCCGGCCGCCACGGGCGTCGCCAACGGCGACGCCACATCCGCGAAGAGCGCGGAGGACACCCTGTCGCCGCTCACCGCAATGCAGCTCAACCCGCGGGCATCCCGGCTGGCGGCGATGCACGCCAACTCCCCCAGCGCTACGATGTCCTTCGCCAAACTGGGCACGCGGTCCGAGGGCGGCTGGAGCGCCACATCGCCGACGCCCGCTGGGCCCTCGCCCTATGCTGCCTCCCTGGCGTCAAAGGTGAGGGGAGATGAAGTTCTATTAATGAAGCAGGTTGAAGGAGTGGAGTGTGAACGCCCCGCGGGGCCCTCGCCCTACGCCGCCTCCCTGGTGGGCTGCTGACGTGCTGAGGAAGCTTGGTAGGGAGCTTGGAACAGGGTGTAGATTGTGACATGCCTGCGGGGCCCTCGCCCTGCGCCGTCTTCCTCGCGCTCAAAGGTGGGTACCCCCGTAGGAATGCAATCGATGCGCAGCGCATCTGGTGGACGCACATTGTAGCACAATCAGACGGAACCGTCACCTGATGCCTTCCATGGTGTCTTGCGGTCGTCTTGTAGATTGTACCGTCTTGTAGATTGCACTGTGTATCCGCCGTTCGTAATGTGCAGCCCATGCTGCCGCGGGCAGGTGCAGCTGCCGCCGCTGGCCGGTGGCTCCGCCGGCGCCCGCCGCCCCTCGGACACGACCCCGACCGGAGCGCCCGGCGGCGGCGGCGGCGGCGCAGCCCCCGCCGCGCGCGCCGCCACCGTGGCCACCGCCTTCGTGAACCCCTTTGCGGCGGCGCAGGCCAGCCACCGCGGCAGTGGCGCCACTGCTTCTGGGCGCAGCTCCCTGGCGGTCCCCTCCGCCGGCGGCGTGTCCGCCGCCAGCGATTCCCTCGCCGCCGGCTCGGGCTACAATGGGGGCTCGGTCCGTTCGAAGGAGGGCTCCACAGCATCTGTGCGCTCCAACGCGGAGGCGGAGGCCGCGGCAAAGGTGCGTCAGAAGGACATTTTCCTCTGTTGCGCCCAGGGTCTGCGGCCCCAACCGGACGCCGCCTCTGCGGTTCCCACTGGCACCTTGCGGCCGGCTGTCTCGCATCATGCCTGGCCCAAGTGGATTTCAAGCACAGCTCCATAGCTGTCAACCCTGAATGACCTACTCTTGTTTTTTGCGCACCGCAGGCGGCGCTGCGGCGCATCGCAGACCCGGACGCCCCTGAGCGTCCGGCCGTACCGCCGTCCATCGCCCCGCTGCTTCAGTTCCCGAAGCGGGAACGGGAGCCGCAGCCGGCACTGCGCCGCTGCAACTCCACCTGAGTCCGCTGCCACCGCAAGAAAGCGGCGAACTGGCCGCTCTGCCTGCGGAGGCGGCAGGCTCGTGGGATGGATGGGCGGGCATACAGTATGAGCTGACCGCCTTTGCCGCGCCGAGCTACGGGCACGCCGGCAAAGGCGGTGGCCATGGTGTGTCCGCCGGCTGCCGCAGTGGGGTGGTTTTGGGCGGACGCGGGCGGCAGGGCGCCAACGATTGGAGACCATACAACTGATCATAACCAAGCATATCTATATGTGGGGGTGCTGTGTGGTGGCAGAGGTGCGGGCAGCGATGCTGTCCGGACAATATCGCTGCCACGGGCTGGTCTCTTTCATTCTTGGGCAGGGGCGGCATGGCGCGCTGGCCATGCAGCGGCTTTTCCCGCATTGTGGGTGGCGGTGGCATCTGGACGGTGCTTGGTGCCCGGCAGCACGCACAGCTGTCGTGGCGACAGGGGGTTGGTGCACCTTCCCTTCTTCCTTCCGATTTTTGTCACGTTGACGACGAAACGGCGAACCACCTTTTGGTTATGAGATTGTCTTGATATATTGATGATAGCGGGTGAGGTGCGCATGGGACAGACTGAACAGATCAGCAACCCTCGGCTAGGCCTCCAGACAGACATCATTGCACGGATCGGTACCTACTTACTCATTGCACGAATACCAGAGTTGCGCATAAATGTCCATTTCGAACCAGACCAGCTCGGCGCCGACTTCAATTTGCCTTGATGAGTGCCCTGCTGACGGGTTTCGAACAAAGGCGTGCAAAGCCTCAGACCTCCCCCAAGGTCGATTTTTAGATCGGTGGTGCTCTCGATCTTACAGTGGCCCAACGGCTTCCGGCAATGTTAATACACCGGGAACGCCGAGCGCTGCAGCCTGCCGCAAGCATTCAGGCCGTCCGCGAGGTCCACCGACGGAATGCCGGCGTCCTTCAGCCACTGCACAGCCTCCTGTACGGGGCAAACACAGGTTCAGTTTCATTGAGGGGCAGTGCAGCAGCTGCCAGCACTGGTGCACTCTGGGCCGAGCCACGCGGGACGACATGCTCTCTTTTGCATCAGCAGCGGGCTAGCGGCTGCAACAGCAACCAGCTGGCGGTCGCCCACACCGCAGTCAGCTCCACACCGCAGTCAGCTCCACACGCTCACATGCGAGTCGTTACCGCGTCTGCAGAGCACAACCAGGGGCGCCGCGCCGTCCCGCCCATCCGAACCAGATTTGCCGCCCAGGCCTCGCACCTCGTCTAGCCGGGCCCGCAGCTCCTCAAACGGGATGTTGACCGAGCCTGTGCACACATAACGTCATGGAACCCCATGCATGAGGCAGAGGCGTTGCCTCTTGCTGCAAGTAACAAGCAGTGGCAATCACTGTCCTTACACAAGCGAAAACGTGAATCATTGTGCAAGCCGGGCATTATGCACTCGAGCAGGCTTGATCAGGGTGTTGTAGGGCCGGTGGCTGTCCCGAGCAGTCTGAGAAAGAAGAGGGCTGACCTGACCCTAGGCAGCAGGGGTCAGACTGAAGAATTCCGTCAGGGGCCAGCTTTCAAGCCGTGGCAATGAAAATTCATGCGTGCGCAGCTCAACGTCCTGTGGTGTCGCACCATCAGCAAAGACTATGCACAGGGCACAAATAGAAAATCGCCCACCGGGGATGTGGCACATGTCGAATTGTTCGGCCGGCCGCACGTCGAGCAGCCGCGGCGGCGGCGCCTCGCCACGGCCATTAGGGATTTTGGAAACCTGCTCTGCAGCATCTGTCCCACCCCCGCTCACCGGCTGCCTGTCCGCGCCGATGCTGTCGGCCAGCTGCGCCGCTGATACACGGTTCTGCGGACTCAGCAGCTGCCGTGCAGGCGCCGCGTCATCGGCCGCCTGCCCCGTGAAGGCCGCATAGTCATATGCTGCCAGGGTGGCGGCGGTTACAGTTGGGGCGTCGCCGCAGGCTGCGCATGTGGCGCTCCTGCATGCACAGTTCGGGCTTCATGAGAATTGAAACGGGCTCGTTAGGAATCTATCATCAAAGGTGACGTCTATATTTCGCGGACGCCGCCGCCCGTGCACGGCAATGCGCAGTGTCGGGCTCCAGGAACGACGACCATCATTGTACGCACCGCGCCCGCAGCTGCACGGTGCTGAAGCGGCCGACCAGGGCGTCCGCAATCAGCAGCCGCCTCGCTAGCGGCTGGCCGACGCCCGCCGCCAGCTTGATCGCCTCCAGCGCCTGTTGCGCAGCAGCAGATACAGATTCATCAGAGCACGTACATATTTTTGGCTTTTTGAGTTATCAGCGGTTTGCCAACGCCCGCCGCCAGCTTGATCGCCTCCAGCGCCTATAACATCCCCCCAAGTAGCACACCCACAGGAAGTTGCATGGAATGGAAAAATGCACCAGTCTGTCTTGCGACGCAGCGGAGCCCAATGTTGCCAAGGCGCGCCTGACAGCAGAATGTCCGACGGCACTGCAGCATCTGCGAAGGGAAGAAGGGACGCCTGCAGTGACTCAAACTACAGCAGCTTGAATCATCTGCAGGCAGCCGATGAAGCCAGGAATCGGGGCCAGGACCCCAGCGTCGGAGCAGCAGCGCAGGGAAGGAGGAAGCACATGCGCTAAACATAGATTAGGCTACATGATTTGGATTACCTGCAGGCAGCCGATGAAGCCGGGCACCGGGCCCAGCACGCCGGCATCGGAGCAGCGGCTGCAGGCGTCCGCACGCGGCGCCACCGGGTACAGGCACCGGTAACACGGACCTGCGGCGGGCCAGTGACAGGCCGTTGTTCCATAGCGCAAGCCAGCAGCCTCGTGGGGACGCGCATATAGTTTGCAAAGCAGCACAGAGACCAAGCGTCCAGTGCTGGTCCAGCGACTGCTGTCGCTGCTGCGTGGCATGGCCCCAGGCACTGTGCGACATGCGACGGGGCTGTTCCATTGATCACACTGCCAAAACCTCAGATCTGCAGCCGCCCGCCAGAATACAAGTGCATGTGACATTAGCCGCAAAACCTCATTGACCAAGGCGCGCACCGTCCGGCCCGTGGTTGTACACAGTCAGCTGGCCATCGGTGCCGAGTGCCGCTCCCGACACCAGCGGCTTCCCGGCAGCCACGCACGCGTCAGATGCCAGGTACCTAAAGGAGAACGATTGAATCCATGTCAGTTTCATCGGTGTGCAACCATGTCGTGTTGAGAGGCGCCAATGATGTGAAGAAAGCTGTACAGACGACCCCCTCTGGCCGGAAGTCTGGCTGTGGCAATTGGTTCAAACGCCATCAGAATCTGCGGTCCATGGTCCTCACCGCGTCGGCGCGTTGTCGCTGGCATCGATGACGATGTCATATTCGCGCACCAGACCCAGCGCGTTGCCGGGCGTCAGGCCGACTCTGTGCACGTCCACCTGCGCGGGCGAGCGCGTACAAAGCTTTGCCATGTGCAGGGTTTTGTGCCTGGTACTGGGCTGCCGCTGGCGGCGACAATGGCAGCCTGCCTGGCGCAGAGCTACTGCATCGGCTCTGCAGGACTGCACTACCGTTGGCCTTTGACACACGGCACAATGCGTACGACGCCCCACTGTCTGACTCGACAGTCGCACTGATGTCAGACTCGCCTGGATGCTGCTGTTGAGGGCACGCGCGGCCGCGGCCGCAGAGTCGGCCTTGTGCTTGCCCACCGCCGCCTCGGGGTGCGCCACCTGCCGGTGGATGTTGCTCAGCTCCACCGCATCCCTGCGCGTGAGATCAGGGCATGCGACTCACCGAGTTTGCCCTTGTCACATTGCAGGACGTCGCAGTGCAGAAAGTTACCTTGGCGCGAGCCACCAGGCACCAGTGCAAGAATGTGTACAGCTCAACGGATGCAGTCAACAGCAGTACACCAAACACATGGTGCGAAAGGCCTACTTGATCATAACCTAGTGCTGCTCATCTGCACCTGTCCACAATGCCCAGCCGGCCGACGCCGGCCGCCGCGAGGTACAGGATGGCGGGGCAGCCGAGGCCGCCGGCGCCAATCACCAGCACTGACGCTGCCTTCAGCCTTTCCTGACCTGCACAAAGCGGACCGTGTTGGCTGCAATATAACGACTGTGCGGTGCAGCTGAAAAGTGAGGTATGTGCACGGCTGTGGGACAGCGTCTGCCTCGCCAATGCTGGCTGGCGCCACTGGCCCCTGCTGCGTGCCTGAGACGGGGCGATCGATCAGGTGGTCTCGAGAAGCTCAGAAGATCGAGCACCTGGCACGCCCAGGGCCGGCAGGATGAGCTGCCGGCTGTAGCGCTCGATGTCGCCGCGCGTGAGCGAGTGGCCGCTGCTCTCCCACTCGAACAGAGGCGGAGCCGCTCCGTTCTGGGGGGTGCCTTCGCCGCGCGCGGCTCCGCTCACAGCCTGTGGCGCACCGTCCGGCGCTGCAGATGCTGTTGCACCTGCGGTGTGCGCCACCAGGAGGGCCATCATGCACTGTGCAGCCCACGGCAGCCAAAGCACCCAGTCACTCGTTGCACACGCCGAGTGACGTGCATCAGTCGCTCAGCGAGTCTGCACACCTGCGGCACCCGACACTTCTGATAAGCGCTTTCGGAGTGTCTCAATTTCGGCCTTCAGTGCCGCGTTCTCTGCCTGCAGAGCTTCAACGGTGTCGCTGGGTGCAGGCATGATGATGATCGCATGTGGATTCTACGACGCTGGCAATGCGTACCGCAAATGACATCTGCCGGCTGCGCCGGGGTCAGCTCGCATGATGGTGTCGGAGTTCGTAATGTCGCTGAAGCTTGCTGCTGAGGTTGCGAGCCACGATCGTCACAGTTTGCAAGTTGCAAGCGCAACAAAAGCTCTGTCCATCGATTGCTCCCATTCAGGAACGCCCGGCGTGGCCCAGACAGCAGCGGTAGAACGTGTGTCACGCGCCATCGAAGCATGCTGCATCTGAAGCCTGTGCTGGCCTGCAGACGGATATTGAGCGCTTTGCCTGCAGGCAGAATCACTGCATCAAAGAGGAGTCCATCGTTACAGCTTTCGTCGCCGCCTCCGATCGGGCACCGAGCGCGCGCCGCTCGCACACCAGCACATGGCGCCAGCCACACACGACAGGCCAGTGCTGCCTGTGACCGCATGCCCTGAACGCTCGTCTGTCGCTCGTCGATGCGAGGTTAAGAATTTGTCTGAAGTGCTGTTTATGAACAGACAAGCACGTATGTGAGACGCGCGCAGGTGCTGATATGCAATGCGGCTTCCGGTGAAGGCATCAGCCTCTCAGGCAACGATAAGGAACCGCCCTTTGGATCCCCGGAATGGCGCAAGCGCCCAGCGGTGGTACGACTTCATGCCTCACCAATGACTTGAGGAACAAGAGCAAACTGACTCATGCCGTGCGAAGCCGCCTGCTCGATACAGGACGACCGTATTGCCAACTCCGCACCGCAGATCTCACTGCCAGCGTCAGCGCGCGACCCGGGCGTCTGGTTCGTGCTGGCGGGCTTCGTGAAAGTTGCGGCGCTGACGATGTCGATGGGCACGTCGCCATTCGGTGAGCGCCGCGAAAACCCTGCTGGCGGGCACACAACTCCACGTGCTCTCCGTCTGGACCTGTCGTCGACAGTCAGATCAAAATGCTGCAAGTGTTTCAGAGTGGGAAACTCTCCTGCGATGGGTGCAGGCGGGTTCTCGGATCTGCTGGTTGTGCTGCCCGTCGCCATTGGTGCGCTTGACTTTGCCTTGTGGCTTTGAACCACCATGGCTCCTCCACCAATATCCAGCATGCCACCAGGATCGTGGCCTTTGCCATGCAGGCCTGAGTCTTGTGGCCAAATGGGTGGTGCAAAACGACCTCATGAAGAGGTAGGGACCTTGCGCATAGCAGTCCTCTTCCGCCGCGTGTGCCTTCCCTTGCGGCTGATGCCTCAGCCGAGGCCAGCAGCTTGAAAGTTGAGCAGCACAGCCTAGAGATTGCCCGCGGCATTCCGCCAGTCAATGGTGTGTACATTTGTGCACAGGAAGTGGTTTGCACGCGGCTTGGTGGTGGCTACACTCGTCTTCCTGTACCTCAGCAGCATCGCCTATCACAGGTACTGCTGCTGACCCCCGCATGCATTGCCCAGAAGAGTGTCACTGACTTGCTCGTGCCTAGCGGATGTTGCTTGGGGGCTGCAGCTATGCAACAAGCAGTCGCTTCGCACGAGAGAATCCGCAGTTCAAACACTGCCGTTCAAACGCCCCTGTCTTCAAGGTTTCTGATGTTCTGCTGCAGCACGCTGAGGAACCGGTCCGAGCGGGCGCGGGCGGCGTCCGGCGAGCCGCAGACGGCGCGCGCGGCGCCGGCGCGGCCGGCACCGCAGCAGCGGCCGGGGCCGCGGCGGCTGCCGACCGCCGCCGACGCCGAGGCCATGGGCGTGCAGTGGGAGAAGCCGACGCGCGACTGGCGGTGAGTTTTGGCCTTGATGGGTTCCAGTGCCCAGCAAGACTGTGCCCTGCTGCTTCTCGGCTGTCTGGCAGGCGGCCTGCATGTCAATGCACGGAAGCTGGACGTGGGCCATTCAGGAGCTGTGCTGAGGGTATTAAGAGGGTTCAACATGTGACTGGCGTGGTTTTGCTCGCAGGAAAGAGAAGAAGTGACGCATATGACGGCATTCAGGTAGTCGTGCTGGTGGGTCCTGCGCCAAGAGGATGGAGGACGCCAATACTCGTGGTCGCACAATCGTGGTCGCACATGTAATGGTCTATTGGTTGATGTTTTATCTGAGAAGGCGCAAGGCTGTAAAATCTGCAGCTAAAATGCATGAATTGCTGTGCTACAGAAGACTCGACGACGCAGAGGCGCACATGAACGCAGAGGCACGTACCTTGGGGTTTAAACCCTAAACCCTTGGTACTGCTGCTGCTGTGGCGATGCCTCTTGAAAAACCTTGGTACTTCTTCGTGAATGCATGAAAATACAAACAACACATTGCCCTATGAAAACCTACCAAACCTATCGATGTATCAATCTCCTGAAAGTAATTCCCCGATTTCCCTAAATTGCCCCTTTTTGCGTGACCTGCATGATGTGCGTGCTGTGCGTGCTTGCAGATTTCCAGGCTGAAGCAAAACACGACTTGCTGAAGTGGAACTAGACAAAACCGCAGAATCTGCTTGCATCAATCCTTTCTTGCTGGTTCATTCGACTTCACTTCGGGCTCAAAGCCAAGACAGCCTCACGCAAGGTCTTCAGTACAAGTTGCCCTAAATCAAAATAGCTAACACAATCGGCGTTTGAACCCGTGGTTCATGCACGTAGTCAAACACGCGCAATAAACAGGGTCTGTATGACGTGGTTTCGATTTCGACGTCAAGGCCCCCCCAGATGGTGTCTTTTGACTAGCAGCATTGGCTCGGCCGACATGGCAGATCAGCCTGCAAAGCGGGCAAGTTAACAGAAGAAGAACAAGCTTGAACAAGAGGACGGCAGCAGCTTGATGAGTCTTGAAGCACAGGAGAGCACTCTGATGGCGCCCCTCGCAGACTGCAACATCGTGGTCGGCGGCACCATGTTCCGCCAGCTGCACAAGGTCACGCTGTGCGCTTCCTCCGTCATACGGTGAGAATGTGAGGATAGGCTGTGATCAATGATGCCGGACTGACATGCATCTGCATGACCTGAATCGCATGTCACAAAGCATGATGCCGCATGGCACCATGCGTCAACGCAGTAAGACACATTTCTGCGTCAGCTCCGAGGGCTGAACACGTGCTGACCCGCAGGAACATGATCGGCGACCTTGGCCTGGAGGCCTCGACGTTCAGGCTGCAGGACGACGACCCGCGCGACGTCGCGCTAAAAGTGAAATGCTTCTGTGCGCCGCTTCTAAGCAGCCTGACGGCGCAGAATGTGGAGACCGCGCTGCGCATGGCCGACAAGTGAGTGTGGCGCTTTGTCACCTGCACTGCAGAGTGTCAGACGCTCATTCGAAGCACGCAAAGCATCTTCATGCATGCATTACATCCCCATTCCCGGGATCACTCACGCTGCATGCTCATTCAAGCTGAAATCTGCCACCTGTGCATGCGGAACGGCAGCAGCGCTCCGCGTCATGTGAAAGATACCACTTGGTAAGTGCTTGTCAGGAACATGAAATGCATATCGCCTGTTGTAGGTACGACGTCGGCGACCTGGCATCGAAATCGATATGCAGGCTGTTTGACGACAAGTGGATGGAGCAGCTGCCGGCGGCGGTGGCGACGCGGCTGCTCGCTCGTCGGCGCTGCGGCTGGCGCACGCGACGCTCGACGGCGTCAAGCAGGGCCGGCAGGAGAGCCCGAAGCACGCCGCCGTGCCGCGCTACGTCCCCGAGTACCGCCACAGCACGCCGGAATACTACGTGGACCACTCCCAGACGGACGTCGCGCCCATAGAGCGGTCCACCGTCAGAGCCGTTTTGTACAACGTGGCCGTCAAATGCGACGGGCAGCTCCGGCGGAGTGCGGGCCGCTGCCACCGCCGTGACGTGGCGGTGGTAGAGGAGCTTTGAAATTTAGGACTTCAATGGATAACAATCTGCAGTGGCGGGGGCAATTGAGACTTGGTGGTTCTGAGCAATTTCGCACCACAGGCTTGCATGTGAAGGCGCAGATAAAAGTTGCGCAGCTGCTTAAGCTTGAGCCAGACCCGCAGCGAAGTGGTACAAAACTGCGAACTCAGATCGTTTAATTTTACAGAAGGAAGGCCCACTCCAGAGATATATAGCTAAACATCCGAAGCAGCTGCTGCAGGACAGCTGGAACTGATGTGTCGGAAACTGAACTGCAAAGATAGAGGCTGTAAATCAGTCGCAGCAGGAAGCCACCCTTGCATCATCTCAGGCAGGGGGGCTTTCAATGGTCCGCACAAAATCCGAAACGGATTCCTTCGTTCGAGGTTTAAATGGTGGTATTCGACGGCCAAATGCCAAGGCAGTCTCCTCTTGTTGGTTCGCCGGTGCGGGTACCCCACTGCCCATTGCCCAAGATTGTTTGTTTCGCCCACTGCGGCACTCTTCATGCGCTGGGCAGCAGGCCGGTTGGCATATCCACCCCGCCACGCGATGCTTTCACACACCAGGAAAGTCTCGGCGACATGCGAATTGTTGGGAGAAGAAATCAAATCAGAAGACTCCACCGCACTCCTGCCGCTGCTGTCGGAGACGGGGCCGCAGCCGCACGTTGCTGCTGCCGCAACGACCGTCCCCTTGCAGGCCTCACGCCGCCAGCCCTGATGCCCGGCCCGACACAGCCAGACGCATGCTTTCATAGTCACATGTTTCAGCTTCGCCCGCCGCACCGCTCGTGGGCCTGTTGGCCGTCCACCGCCCGCCGCCGAGGTTTTGGAACTTTGGCTTGCACTCTGGCTTGCACTCTGGCGCGGGTCCTAAACCCTGTGCACTGGGGTCACTCGCGGCGCTGGCGCACGCGACGGGCCTCCTGGTCGATGGCCGCCGGGTCGACGCCGCCAGAGCCCTCGTGGCGGCCATAGGTGCTGTACCCGCGCAGCCGCGTCTGGCGCTCCCCGTTCGCCGCCGCAATAGTGTGCAGCAGCTCCGCCTGCGGTTGCAAAAGAAGACGAGCGGTCACAGAGGGGAGAGGCAAGGATGAGCAGGAGCAAGCGCGCACGCAAAGCTAGCAGCTGGACCACTGTAGACAGTGGCCGACACAGGAACAAGCACAACAGGGGGGCGTGCAATAACCCTGAGATGCCCGGCTCTGCCATGCAGCGCGCCCAGATACGGCGAATCTGCGCACCTGGAGCTGCGGGCAGGAGCGGATCATGTGCTGGTAGCCCTCGGACTGCATGACGGTGCCCAGGTTGCGGGACACAAACTCCAGGCACACGCGCTTGAGCTCCGCCGCGTGGTTCTGCTCCCCCAGCGCCAGCGTCGTCGCCACCGTGTCCACCTCCACCTGCGCCGGGGGATCAACAGGTTGTTCGAGTGTGTTCAATGCTTAGGAAGCTGTTTTCCAGTGAGTCGGAGTGTGGATGCAGAAGGGAGTTCGTGTGGTTGACTGCTTTGCTGGCAGGCAACAGCAGCAGAGAGCAAGGGAGACGGAGGTTTGGTTGCTTTGCTGGCAGGCAACAGCAGCAGCGAGGAGGAGCATGTTTGTACGTTGCTGATATGCCTCCAGGGCCAGCGAGGGGCGCACCGTCTCGCACAGGCGGCGCTCGCAGATGCCGCGCAGGCGCGGAAGCTGGAAGCGGTCCGCCGCCACCAGCAGGTGCTGCGCCATCGCCACGTCCAGGTTGGCGCCGTCCGAGTCCTGCACAGCGAGAGCATAGATCTCAGCATGGTACGGGGTGAGACGAATGACTTGAGCAGGGGCTCGGACCTCCTGCAAGATCCCAGGACAATACTACGCTTGTGCGCGAGCATGCTAAAGCAGGGCGACCGTCTGAACGGCGCATAATGCATTCAGCACCCCTGCAACTCAGAGCCATGCCTGGCCGCAACAGGCCACAGTCAATCTGTTCCATGTGGTTCCCTCATTCTGCACGCCTCGGGCAGGGAGTCGGTGTAGGCGAATTGCAGCAGCGCCCGAAAGACGGGAGCGCGCACGTCCTGGATCTCCACCTCCTCCTCCTTGCCCTCCCGCATGCCGCCGCCCAGCAGCGCCTTGAACACCGGCGATCTCGCCTGCACGCGAATAATTTCAACAACGAGTGCTGAGTTGCATTTTGATTCCACTTCCAAGTTGCATTCTGAGAATTGAAAATTTTGCCGAATTCTGCGCATGCATGAAAAAGCAGCCGGCGCCTGCGAGTGCATCGGGTGCAGCCGAGGAAGCATATCCGCTGTGTTGCGGGGCGCGTGCAGGTTTGCAGTCACCGAGAGAACTGTCTTGATCAAAAGGACAAATGTAACTGTTCCTCACTGTTGCTTAGCAGCATGGAGCATGGCCCTCCAGCAAGGAATGCAAAAAGGGCTGCGGGCGGACCTGGAGGATGATGCGGTGGGCGCGGGTGAGCTCGTCCTCGACCTTGAAGGTGACGTCGGCGCCGACGCCCGACTCCAGCAGCAGCTGCATGTCCTTGCCCATGTTCGGCGGCGGCACCTGCAGAGAACGCACAGAAGGTTTACATATTTTAGAGATAAGAATGCGAGTCTGGTCTTCAACTGACGCCCGACTCCAGCAGCAGCTGCGTGTCCTTGACCATGTTGGGCGGCGGCACCTGTGCACAATGGCCCCTTGCTATGATTAGCACGTGGTGTAGTTGCGGCAGCAAGTTTCTGTGATGCATAGACAATGCCCTTGGCATTGAGGTGACACAAGTGGCGACAGCCGCACACTGTAGATGCGCAGGAGCAGCTGCCCGCATGTGAACAGAGGTACCAGAAGAAATCAGAACGGACGTCACAGGGCAAAGGAAACACAGTATGGACCTGGACGGAGGGGGCGCGGGGCAGCGGCTGGCCGGCGCGGGTGAGCGCGCCGCCGGAGGAAACGACCAGCTCGATGGTGTACCGGATGACGATGGTGTCGTTCAGCAGGTACCCGTTGGCGGGGTTCTCCAGCGTGCTGCGCCGCACGAACTTGCGGTAGCCGTGGCAGTTGCGCGCGTTGGGGTCCTGCATGTAGAGCGTCGGATTATGGTATTCAGTAGAGGCTGGCGCAGTGTAGATGCCTGGAACACAGAGCATGGAACAGTACAGCGCCACTCGCAATGACAAGTCAAGCCAAGCATCCCACTGGTGTGCATGCAGGATCAGGTGCCAAACTGTGTGGTCACCGGCCTTTCAACATCCCCAAACCGGATTCGAACTAGAAGCGCTCACCTGCCGAGCGCAGCTGATCTTCACGGCGCCCTGGTCGCGCCGCCGCCCCTTGGTCAGGTCCCGCCCGCCCGCTGCTGCATGGAAGCATGATCGCATGTCAGTACAGAGCTCAAGGGACTACAACAGTCTGTTTGGCAATGTGTAGAGGTGTGAAACCCCAATATTCTGGTCGCAGGACTAGCAGAGGAATGCCCGCATAGCAGGTGCAGGTTGATGGGACAGTCAGGGAACTAGGCGAGCACTCCCCACTTGTGCGGGCTCAAACTCATGCCCTGGAACTTCAGATTCCGGACCTTCAGAACCTTCACGATGCAGCATTTTCGGGTTATAGATGACAGGTGTCACCGGAGAGCCTCATGCGCCGGTCAAATCATTCGCAGATAAGGTGGCGCGATGTACATTCCCGTTCAATCTGCTGTCCGCCTGTTTCCTGTCAGATTAATCTGCTTCCGTAACAGTTATCATTGCACAAAGCAGAACAAAGATGGTGCTGCTCACGGGACTGGTCGACAAGGGTGAAAGGCGCGCACGGCACGGCAATTACTCATGGTCACCCCGCCGTTCCGGATCTGTTCTTGGCCAGGACCCAGAGGGGGTTCTGGGATTAACAGGCAGACTGAAGAACGATTGAGGAGCTCGGGCTGGTCGACGAGGGTGAAGCAGTGGAAGGCGCGCACAACGCAATCCAGATAACAAACCACTTCCAGCAGCATATCAACTCATCTATCTCTGTTTGGCAGCAGCCAGCAGGACTTTTTGGTGATGAGAGATGTTGGGCACAGTGAACAGGAGCGCACGGGACTGGTCGACGAGGGTGAAGCGGTGGAAGGCGCGCACGACGCGGCCATCGGAGGTGGACACCACACCCTGCGGCTGGTCGCCCTCCCCGATGAGCGCCACAAACAGCGCCGCGTACTGGTCCACCTCCCGCCGCGGGGGGCCGCCCGCCGCCATGGCTGCCTGCTGCTGCTGCTGCTGCTGCTGCTGCTGCTGCTGCTGCTGCTGCTGCTGCTGCTGCGGTGCCATAAAAAATAGTGTCAGTAGATGATGTCGACGGAAGAAAAGTGCTCATCGTATGCCGATGCTGTCCACATCCCGCCGCGGGGAGCCGCCCGCCGCCATGGCTGCCTGCTGCTGCACAGGGGACTGGATGCGGCCTTGCAAGTAATAAGACAAATTTAATGTCGACGCAACCACACAGCGGGTCGGACCACTGTGGCAAACCAGTGCCAAGCAGAACAAGTGCATGATGTAGGTGCACCAATGTGAGCAGGAACGATGTCGTTGCTTTCGATGCCTGGGAAAAGCCACACCTGCTGCGCTGCCGGCTGCATCTGGTGCGCAGGGATGATGGCCAGCTGATGGTTGCCGTCCTGATGCGGCTGTTGCGGCAGCGCAGCCGGCACGTTCGGCTGCTGCTGCGCCGGCGGCCCCACTGCAAAGCCAAGCTGCAGCGGTGGCTGTGCCGCCGGCTGGCCCTGCTGCAGCGGCTGTGCGGGCTGCTGCTGCGGCACCAGCTGCTGTTGCGGCTGCTGCGCAGGGGGCGGCATCAGGCGCGGCGGCCCCGGGCCCGGGCCGCCTCCGCCGGGGCGCGGCAGCGGCACCGGCGGCGGCATGCCCGGGCGCATGGGCGGCGGCAGCGCCTGCGGCAGCGGCTGCGGCGCCGCCGCAGGGCCGCCGGGGGGCGGCGCTGGCCCGCCCGCGCCTGGCGGGCCGCCATCGCCGGCCGGCCGGCCGGCGGGCGCGGCGCCAGGCGCGGCGGGCTGCCCGGCAGGGGGGCCGCGCGCCGCGCCAGGCTGCGGCGGCTGAATGCGGGCGACGCCGCCTTCCATGTCCATTGCGTCGGACGAGGAGCTGCGCTTGCCGTCCGGATAGAACAGCAGCACCTGCGGGGAGAGGAAATTTAGGTTAAGGTGCTGCATGTTTGGATCGCGTGCAGCAGACACGGGAGGTTAAACAGCTTTGCGGATGCTGCTTTGAGAATCCATCGTATCATAAAAAAGCTGCCACACTGAGTGCTATGGAGGCGATGTTGGGCGTGTGACTTGCAACAGTGACGCACCCACTCATGGCCGCCGACCGTGAAGCGCTCACTGGCAATGGGCTCGCCATCGCCGATGCCCTTCACCAAGCTGTAGCCTACGATCGTGTGCTCATGCTCGCCTGCGCGATGGCAACACAGCACAATTGGCATCTTTGTAATGAGTTGCAATGAGTTGGCTTCTTTATTTCGTCGGCCATGACTATGAAGTGTGCGGCACACAGCAACGCACACAAGTTGCCTCGATCTCGACTCAAGCACACGTGTCATTCGCAGCTGTTGCATGCAACCGTGTCCTCACCTGTGATGGTGTCAGTGACCGTCCTTGAAGTTGACCGCCAGGACCGCTCTGCAGCTGCAGCAGCCGCAGCCTGCGCGCCCGCGGGCATGGCCGCCGCGTCGTTCTCCACACCCGCCAGCGTGGGCAACTTTCCACCGGCGGTTGATGTGTGTGCAATCCGCCTGGACTGGCTGCCAAGCGAGCGCCTGAGGTCCTGCACACAAACATCCGCAACAACCAGAAGTTGGCTTCTTTTGGCCCTGGCTTCTGTATGCAGCCTCGTAGCTGCGCCGACAGGACCTGCGCATATAATGCCGAGGCACATGATGGCGGGCCAGGCTGCCGGTACAAGGAGGCGAGGCAATTCAATTGCGCTTTTCAGCGTGTGAGTGATACTTGGCGGTGATACACGGCGCGCAGCGCGCCAGCACGCAGCAGCAAGTAGCAATTTCACCAGGGAATGGCCACCAGCCTCGCGCTAGAGGCTCAGGCAAGCCGCGAGCAGGTGTCAGGCAGGTGCACATGGAGTCTCACGCGCTGGGCTTCCGGCCGACGGGCCCAGCAGGACTGTCTTGCAGCACAACACGTCATATCGGACACATGTACGCTGCGCAGCGCGGTCTCAACACACCTCAGGCCGGGCTCTCGAGGTTGACGGGCCTTAGCGCGCTGCACAATCCTGCTGTTCGCGTTGGCCTGCCGCCTCTCGCTTTACGGCTGTCAACTACACGCCGGCCGCTGCAGAGCACTGTCTCGCTGCGTTTGCCGTCAGCTCCGCAGGTGGCAGCAGCGCGCAAACTGCAAATGAACTTATCGCCGGGAAAGGCACCAGTCACATGTATGTTGGGGATCCCTGGGTTGCATTGAAGGGCAAATGTTCGACCCCATTCAACCCCTGGATTTACGCGGGTCATCAGGTTCCGATGCGACTCTGAAGTCGGTGAAATCACAAGCAGAGTTTAGCACTTAGTCGCCAGCGAGGCCTGGCGAGGCAACAGCTCGTGTGCTTGTGTGTTGTGTGCAATCAGCAGGTTCGGTCCAGCTGACACTGGGAAGTTCTCGACGTGTCTCTGGCGGCAAGGTTCTGTTTCAGGCGTCTCCGAGATTCGGAGTCAGGATCCTTCAGCCAGCAGGGTGCGGTTGTGATATCTAGCAGGGTGCAGCTGCTATCGCAGTCGACCAATGGTGTCTGACGAAATTCGTGCGGTACTCCGACGTTAGCGCTGGACCGGCACGCAACAATATTCATGAACACTGCCTCGCAGCTGTGGTAGTCAGTAGCCAAGGGCGTGCTGCACAGGCAACAGGCTCGTGTGCGTTCATTCGCACCTGGCCGCCCTTTGCACACCTAAGGCTGCGCAAACGGTTCCCGACTGCCCAACGTTGGATGTTTGGTCTCTTCTGAAACCCCGCTGCCTTCCAAGCATGGCTGAGCGCGTGAAGCGGAGGATCAAGGAGCCGAAGAAGTTTGACCCTGATGGTGAGCATTCCGCTGCAATAGCCAGCTAGTCACATCCCTCGACCGTAATTGACTGCGGCGCCGCTGCGGTCCATGCAAGCCCATGCAATTGGGAAGATGCACCGCTCTCGGCATGTTGCGCAACGCTACGTACATCATGCCTGTCGTCTGCTCTTGCAAGCACTGTGTGTCAGATGTGAAAGCTGCCGAGGTGTGGTGCTGTCGATGTAAGTGCAACACAGGGAATGTCTCGATCCCTTCACATGCTTACGCGTCTTCACACGCAAAATGCGCTGCCAGGCCGCTCGTCAGTGCTTCTGCGGTGCGCAGACAATGGCGACGTGGCCCGGCCCGCCAGGCCGGCCAAGAAGCAGGTGTTCAAGCTGCTCAAGCGGCGGGACGTCACCAGCGACCTGCTTGAGGAGACGGTGCACATCGTGTGGCCTGACAACGGCGCCTGGTACGCGGCCACGGTCAAACAGGTGAGGCTTATCCTGCCATTCCACCACCTTGCCCAGCCAGGCAGATCGGCATCTCTGTGCCGATGACGCGCCCATGTGACCTCACATGATGGCACACAGAACACAGAACCTGCGATTCCTCTGACAAGTCTCTGGTGATAAAAAACATCTTTTCATTCGTATTGTGTCTGTGCCGCAGCTGAAGGTACGGCAGCTGTGGGCGGAGGTGGAGTACACGCGCACCGGCGAGGTGGAGCAGCTGGACCTGGGCGAGCTCATCAGCGAGGGCCAAATCGCTGTCGGTGAGCAGATTCGCAAGTTTATCGATTCACACATCCGTAAGGTTGAGGTGTAGCTGGAGGTGGAGCAGCTGGACCTACGCGAGCTCATCAGCGAGGGCCAGATCGCCTTTGGTAAGTATGTGAAGATCGGCATGTTGGTCTGAATCACAACTGACATGTTTGCGTCGTGATCCGCGACACCTGCTGCACCATTCGCATGCCCTGCTGCCATGGCTCAATAACTTCGTGCTGTCAACCCGGCTCGTGGTGACGCCTCACCGGGCAGGCATGCCATCAGCCGAACCGTTCACTTGCAAGCACCGTTTCATGGCTGCATTCGTGCAGTCACGGACAGGCGACTGGCCGCCGGCTCATGAACAAGGTGCCGGTGGAGGCATGGCTTGAAACCCATGCCCTTTCAGCTCCAAGCGCCGCGTCATTGCGGGCTGCTTGACAAATTGTCACTTCGCCGTGCAGTGGAGGACCGGCCGCCGGGCCACGTGATTGGCAAGGATGAGAGGCCGGTGGAGGGCGCGCTGCGGGATGTGGACCTGCCGGGCGAGGACGGGGAGGAAAACGGCGACGAGGACGCCGGAAAGTGTGCAGTGGATGGAGACGACGCCGAGCTGGGACCCGAGGACATGGAGGGGGAGTACTCGGACGACAGCGACGGCTCCTCGGTGGACCTGGAGGAGACCATCGCCAAGCGCAGAGGTGCATTTCATTATTAGGAAGGAGCACTAGGTGCTGATTGTGGTTCTGTTGCACCATCTCATTCGAGAGGTGGACCTGGAGGAGACCGTCGCCCAGCGCTGAGGTGCACCTTTGTGGTTGTCGTCGTAATCCGCTTATGCCGTTTCATTGATGGCATTACGTGGTTAAGACTCCATTCAGAAGATGGCAGGGAGGGCAACATGGGAGGGAGATGCGCAAAGGCTGGAGCTGTGGATGCGCATTCAGCTGTAAACTCTGGAGCATCCTAGCATGTGGTGCTAGAGCTTATACGGCGTCCACCGAGCTCCGCAAATGCCGCCAGGCATTCTGCAACTGGATGTGCACACAGAAAAGCTAACAGCAGCACCCGCGCGTCCTCGCAGGAAAGCGCCAGCGGGGTCACCCAGACGCTATGGCGCGCCTCGCCAAGCGCGCCAAGCCGGCGGAATATGACGATTATGAGCCCGACTCGAAGCCGCCCCCCCAGCCGGCGGTGAGACTTTGCTCAGCCTGCTGCTGCACGAAATGATGTGTTGTGCATGCCGATGCGTCGTGTCCATCCTGGGTGCTGCTGCCATATGTCAGCATCAGCATGCATGGGTTCCTAGGCGTTGCAATCTCCCAAGACCTTCCAGGCACAGAGTCTGCATCTTCAAATGACGTGCAGCGGTTACGTTATTTCAACGCTACAAATGTTCTGAAATCGAAACCCAAAGTGGACATGTCAATCGCAGGATGGCCAGGAGGACGAGGAGTACCAGGCGGCGGAGCAGCGGTCGCAGCAGTTTCTGGCGTCCGTCATCGGGCAGAAGCCGGCGGCGGCGCACCCCGCCAGCACCTTCTACGGTGAGCCCCGCCGCCTGCCTCCTTACGCTCAGGTGGCAGCTACGCGGGGCTTGGCAAGCACAGCAGCGTTTGACCAGCAGCAAGTCAGATCTTGCTGTCATCTGCACGCATCTGAGGTACTGCATATGGCGACTGTGATGTCTGTGTCTCCCACCGACGATGTGCAATCTCCCATTCTTTGTGGGGCTGTGTTTCGACCTTGGGCTTGCGTGCAGGGAACCAAGCAGCCAGCAAGCCCAAGCCCACAAAGCGGCCGCCGCCGCCGCAGCCCGTCACGAAAACCAAGAGCTTCCGGCCGAATGCTGGCGCCGATGAAGAGCTGCGCGGCAAGGTGCATCTTTGCACCTTTTTTTTTTGCCATCACCTCACTCGACTGTTCGCACCCAGGCACAGACTTATTGCTGGCGCATTAATGCGTCGTGTTGGGCGGGGGATTGGAGTACACATCCGGCAGCGAACGAAGGTAGCTGGAGGGCTGCTGATAGCAGGCTGCGCTTGATCAGATTGACACTCTGGCATCATCTTGTGGCATTGGCTTGACCATTACAAGCGCCAACGGGATGTGCTCCCGCTGCCGCAGGTGCGGGCGCAGCTGCAGGGGCCGCTTGCGACGGCAGCGGAGGAGCTGGCTGCGGAGGAGGCCGGCGCCGAGGCCGGGCAGCCCTCCCCCGCCGAAGTGGCTGCCGCAGTGGAGGCCGCCATGTACCAGCACTTTGGTGGGTCCCGCCACTGTGCCACAAGGCTCGTTTACAGCATGCCCTAAGAGCATGCATTGACACCGTGGGCACACTGCGCAAATGTCAACCTTCTGCCTCCATCTTCATGTGTTGCCTCTCGCAGCATCCGCCTCAGGTGCTTGCTGGCATTCCTGCAGATGTTCCTGCGCCGCCTGGCTCTGATTCTAGACGTTCAGAGCAGCATTGTGTCGCAAATCCAGGGCAGGATGCATAAGGAGGTAGTAGAGCAGCTTGGCTAATCCGTTTCTCGAAATATGTGAGCCGCAGGCGACACGGGGTCGCAGTACAAGGGCAAGGCGCGGGCGCTGCTATTCAACCTGCGGGACGCGAACAACCCACAGCTGCGCGGCCGTGTGCTGACGGGCGACATCGCGCCGGTCGCCCTGGTGCAGATGTCCTCCGAGGAGCTGGCCTCCAAGGCGCGTCCGCAAAACAAATGGGGAAGATGACACCGCCAGAATGCACGCTGTAATGTTGCTACATCCAGCCCGACGCCCAAGGGCAGGTGTCCTCCAAGGAGCTGGCCTCCAAGGCGTCCTAGCGGGCACTCTCCAGTTCATGGTCCCGCCGCCGCCGCCGCCGCAGCAGCAGATGCAGCTGCACATCATGGCTTGAGCGAGCATTGCACGACGCAGCCACTGTCGACGACCCAGACAGTTGTCGAGGCGCGGTGAAGGCCACAACCCACACTTCTCATTTCTCGTCCGCACACCAGCCGACCCAAATTTCATGGCGCATGAGCTGAGCCAGTGGCGCAGCCAGCGGGCGAATGAGGCACTGGAGGCGTCCGTGCTGGGGCGAGTATCCGGATCTTAGTGGGCATCACTCTATATTCGATTCAAAACAGCGGAAACATACGCAGGAGCTAAAGCAGTGGCGCAGCGGGCGCGGGAGGCGCTCAAATCGCGTGTTGTTTTCGATGTAGGAGCTGAGCCAGTGGCGCAGCCAGCGGGCAAAGGAGGCGCTGGAGGCGTCGGTGCTGGATGAGGAGGCGGCGGCGCAGTTCTCCACCGCCGCCGCGCTCGCGCAGCAGCAGCGGGCCAAACGCGGCGCCGTCGGCAGCGCCACCACCCCCGCCGCCGGGCCATTGCTGGTGAGCACAGACTCCGGCTGCTGGCTCAAGCAGCGATTGCAGCAGAATCGGGTTTGAAATCAGCGAGCTCCGGGACCAGTGCTGTGCTCCTTTGCTAGTCGGCCCGTAGGGCGCAGTTTGGTGCAAATCCAGCCGATATTGGGCATTGACCGGATCGTAAGGCCTTACTGTGTGCTTGCAGGTGCCTAAGGGCGATGGCACGCGCCCTGGCAGCCCGCGAGCCGGCAACACTGATGTTGTGGAGCCACGCGGCGATGTCGCTTCACCCGCCAAGCCTCAAGGTGTGATGACAATCTCTCACAACTCATCGCCCCTCTTACAATCTATTCGTTGTCAAAGCTCGTCCCCATCTGGACCAGTCGTTTTTCAGGACAGGGACAATTCGGGGCCAGTAGCAGTCGCATCCCCCTGTAAATATGTGTGACTGCACATGGCCTCTCCCCCGAGCATCTGCCCTCCGTTATATCTCTCACTCCCCTGCTCTTCATCTGACAAACACATCGCGGACGTTCCTGCAGACCGCCCAACATCTCCACTGGATGCGGTCATCGTCAGGGCCGAGGGCGGCGTGCAGGCCGGCAGCAGCACCGATCTCGGCGGCAAGCCAGCAGAGTCCAAGACCACCGACTGGGCCAGCATTAAGGTGCGTAGAGGAGAAATTGCTTGTTGCAACATCTCGGAAGGCTTGTGTGCTAGGTGCAGCATCCCTGTGCTGCTGGGCCGTTGAATGGTGGTGCGACTTCTATCAAGGTGTGCAACAGAGTGCTGGCCTGCACCAACAAAGTGCTTCTGGAAACGTGCACACATCGACATTGCAGTAACATGTGTGCCTTGCTATGCAGGCTCAGGCGGCTGCGGCGGAGCCCGCCGCTGGCCCCGCGCTGCCGCATTTCGAGGACTTTGAGGCGGCTCTGAAGCGGAAAAGCCACGAACAAGATGCTGAGGACGGCTTTGAGGCCGACGTCGTATGGTACGAATTTCGACTACGATGCTCGAGTGCCATGACCATGTCTCCCTGCATACGATGGCCCTACTGCAGACTGCTGCGGTAGCGACCGCTTTTGTGCATGGCCTCGTTGAGGCTTGCGGCACATGTGCCGGCGGTGTGCTGCCTGGCGCTTGTTCTGACTATCCGCCAAACACGCTTTGACTGGCTGGGGTGCTGTTCGGCAGGCAGCTGGAGTCGCCCGTGGCGGCCAAAGCGCGCTCCCCACCAGGCCGCCCCACCCTTGACTCCCGTGCCGAGGAGCATCCCGAGGTCCTGGGCGACCAGGCGAGGCTTCTGATCTGCACAGAGCATTTCTGCCCAAACTGTTGCATGTCATGCAACTCTGCTGCATTGCGGACCGCAGTCCATATTGGTGCAGAGTGACCTTCATAGACGAGTGGTCAACCGCCAAATTTTGCAGTGCTGCACTGCATGCGCTGCCGAGCCGTGACCGATGCGCAGGTGTGGGAGGGGCCTGTGCGGGGCCTCGACGCGGTTGGCACCTTTGGCGCGGCCGCCTACAGCATCCACGGCAACGCCGATTGGGGCGAGCTGCTAGCCAACCCAGAGGTGCGGCCTCGACTCTCTTGACCTGCCTACTTGCCTGCCGACGTGGAAGCTGTACTCGGCGATTCCAGTTACAATATAAAGTACTTGCGATTTGACAGTTCAACTGCATGGGGGTACTGGGCTACAATGCCGCATGCTCTGCAGACACGTGTTGGTCGGTTGAGGAAGCTGGGCGCCCTTATGGTTTCACAGTTCTGAGGGCTCAGGGTTTATAGCTTTGCAACTTCCGCAGCTGGCGGTGAAGGGGCTGGTGCGGCTGGAGAAGCTGGCGCCCTTCTTCGAGGAGCTGCGCACTGCGTCGCGCCACCGCACGCTGTCGCTGGCGTTGCTGCGCCCGCCGCCGGACGCCTCTCCCTCTGCCTCCCACCTCATCGCCAAGGTGCGCTTCGCTACGAGACTCACCTCGTCGTCAAGGTACACTTGGCCATTAATAAACTCTATATTGTGCTTGCAGTCAGCCTCTCACTTGAAATCTGCCAAATTTGCTATTACGACAGCAAGTCCTGAACGAAAGCGCATGGTTCCATCTCAATCGGGGCATTCACAAACATCGCAGGCGGCGGCGGAGTTCCTTAAACGACGGCGGGCCGGCGTTGCCGAGCCGGCGCCGGGGCTGGAGGCCTACTTCCTGCCGCCGGGCGGCATGGCGGACCGGCTGCTGCGGGCGGCGCGGGAGGACTCCCCCGGCGCGCCCGTGCCGCGGCGTGTCAGCGACTCCGAGATGCTGCTGGTCGTCATCCACCCCAAGGTGCGGTTCAAAGGTCTGAACAGGCCCGCCAGAGACGCGCTGAAAATGCCGCCGGTGACGGCTGCAGAATCTCTCGCCATCAGAGTGGCAGCACGCTGCGTAACAGCTACGAAGCATGTGGCAAGCATACATTTGGCCCTGCTGCCCTGTGTCACAGCGTCTCATTCTTGGCCGTCGTCCGTCGGCAGGGGTGGACGCTGGCGCCGCCGCAGAGCAAGCCAGCGGAGGCGCCCGAGCCGGTAGCGTCCCCCGCAGACCCGCCGCCGGTGACGCCTCCGCGGCCACCGCAGCGCTCGCTGCTGCCGGCGCCAGCGCTCGCGGCCTCGGCTGCCCCAGCGGCGGACGCCGCCGCCCTGGTGCCCCCACCGCCGCCGGCATCGCCGCCGCCGGCGCCGCAGCCGGCGTCCCAGCCGGCCCTGCAGCTGGCGGTCAGCGCTGCGGTGCCAACGGCGGCCGTCGCAGACCCGCGCAGCCCGTCTGCATTGTCCGCAGATCCGCGGTGCGCCCTGAGCGATCCACGCCGCACGGCCGACCCGCGTGCGGCAGCGGTGGCAGCCGATCCGCGCGGCGCGCCGGCGTCTCCCGCTTCCTCTGCAGCGCCCGCGGCGTCCACGCCGCCGCCGGCAGCCAGCGCATCTGGCGCCTCCGGCGCGTCGCTGGCAGACATACTGAAGATGGTGCAGCAGGCCGGCAGCGGAGACAGTGGCGGCAGCGGCAGCGGGCCTGGTACTCAGCAGCCCGGCAGCGCAGCGCAGAATGCGGCGCCAGCGGCGGCTCCCGGCATTGGCTCGGCGTCGGCAGCGCTTCCGGCAGGCCTGGACCTGTCTAGCATCTCAGCCCTTGCGGCAATGCTGGGCGTTGGCGGGGTCAGCACAGGCGCATCGCCGTCGGCGAAGCCGCTGCAGCCGCAGCCTCCGCCAGTAACGCAGCACGGTAACCACCTTTCCTGCCTCAGCTCCGCCCCTGCTATCATCCCAAGGGGTCCAGCGATACTTCGAGCGCAGCACACTGCCTGCATTGGGTGCTTTGCTCTTGCCGGCTGCATTGCCTCGGATGCCAGTTGCAGATTTTGCTCACATGTGGTGCTCGTATGTGTTCGCTCACATGTGCCTTTTGCTCACGCGACGACAGCCTGGCAATTGAGTTGGGTGCTGACGCCTTCGCACTGTTCCAGGCGGCGACGCGGCGCGAGACCCCGGGCGGGGAGACCCACGACGGGATCCCCGCATGGCGGCCGCACCTGCGCCGCCTCCCGCGTGCGGGCCGCCCTTCCAGCAGCGTCCGCCTCACCAGCGCACGTCGCCCCAGAGCCTGCCCTTGAGCGGCGGGACGGCGGGGCCAGCGACAGGGCCGGCGCCACACGGAAAAATGCCCATGTTCCGTGCAGCAGCTCCGTCAGGTGGGTTCAGCTGATTTGTCATTTCAGGAGGCCGGTGCACCATGCAGGCGACTCCTACCTTTGCAACTTCTTTGCCCTTCTTCACCAGGTCAGACTAGCACTCGCATGGTCTCGAGGCTACAAACAGCATTCGACAATGGCATTACATTTCTTGCTGCAGGGCCGCTGCCGCCGCCGCACTTCCCACCGGGACACCGGCCGCCGGCGCCGGCGCCGCTCCCGGCGCCGATAACGCTCCACCCGCCGGGAGTGCCGGGGCAGCCGCTGCCGGGGCAGCCGCAGCAGCAGCGGCCCTACATGCAGCACAGGCCGCTGCCGCCGATGCGCCCGCCCGGCGATCAGCGGCAGCACCAGCGGCCGCCGGTGCCACGCGGTGGTCCGCGGCAGCACGGGCGCGGTTTCGCCGGTGGCGGCAGGGGCCCGCCCGACAGGCGCACTAACTGGGGAGATCAGCGGTGACGCCTAGGGTCGTAACACCGGTTCTGAACATAGTGTGCTGTTCCGGATTCAGCCGTGATTGGTCTGCAACTACAGCTTGTTTGGTTGTGTTGAACAAGCAACGGCGGCGCGGGTTTGCGAAGTTGCGCTGCCAATGAGTTTCTACGCCTGACGTGAAGCGGTGGTCACCCTCCGGTGTCTTCAGTGCCTAGAGTCAACTCGATAGAAGTCGAAAGATCATGGCTGCACTGGCGATTACGCGAGTGCAATGACAGGTCAGCGATCAGCCAGAGCGCAAATCTGGTGCAGATCTCGCAAAATCTTCTGCGTGAGTCACTCTAGCAACATTGCCCAGAATCGGATTGATTGACCTGCACCGTCCCCACAGCACACAGCTTCCCATTCAGTCAAGCACACACAGTGCGGATCACGAGCGCACGCGTGATGATGTAGCGCCTGGCACCGGACGGAGAGTCGAGCAGCCGCGAGTTTGAAGCCAGCGGTGTGGACAGTCGCGCGCCCGGCATGGAAGCCTTTGCGCCCTCAACAGCTACAGCAGCGGCCCTGGCAGCGAAGGTGAGCAGCCAGGATCCCGCTGATCGGGCCAAAGGCCCGGGCCCGCTTATGAGGCAAGCGCACTAGTAGTGCCGAACCTCGATGTAAACTGTGGTTTGGCAAGGCGCCACCTGCAAGACAGCCCCATGGAGGGCTTGCACTGGCTGCTGCCCGTGTGCCATTCGGAGCCAGCACAGCGCCGTCAGGGGACCTCCTGCTGTGCGCTGAAGATGGCGGCTGTCGGGAGTAGCCTGCGCTGCGCGAGGCAGCTGGGGCCGCGTGCGGCAGCGTGCGATCCAACAGCGCAGCAAACGCACTTGCTATGTCATTGAGACTCTGTCTTAGATGGGAGGCCGCCGAACTCAGCCGCTGGACACATCCGGAAGCCGGCTATCCGAGAAGGGGCTCACTCAGGAAAAGTTGCTCGCTCAGTACAGGCGGTGCCGTGGCCCCGCCACAATGTCTGCATACAAACAGGGGAAAGTGGTAACACAACCGCGAGGGCAGTAGTGGCCGTGCACATAAACGTTTCACCAGCCTTCTAGAGGGTCTGGGTCCCAACTTGGCTTGCTGACAGGGGCAGTACTCTCTTTACTCTGCTGTTGCCTTTCTCCTCTCCTCGCTCCATTGCGTTTCTTGTCATCCTTGTCACAGCCCAGTATACAGCCTGCCCAGTATACAGCCTGCGATCCCGCGCCGCTCGCGCTCGCTCGCAGCCTCGTACCGGTGAACTTTCTGCCAGGTTTTCTCTTGTTTGACCTTTCTGCCTGGCTGTCAGCCGGTGCCTGTCTTGTGCACAGGGCGAAGGCGACGCGCTCGACGATGACGCGCCGCTGTTTGGCACCGATGACTTCAGGATGTATTGCATGAAGGTGAGAGCCGGAGACTTGCATGTCCACCTGACCGCCACCCTGCCTTGCACCAACCCCCAGGATCACGCGCGAGACTGTGCAACGCGATCTTTGACTTGTCAGGATCATCTCTGCAGATCCTGCCGTGCGCGAAGCGATACGTGCACGACTGGGTGACCTGCCCCTTCAGCCACCCCGGCGAGAAGGCAAAGCGGCGGGACCCGCGCTACTTTGTGTACACCGGCATCGCCTGCCCTAGCATGAAGAAGGCGAGGGTACTGCTGCTCCGATCGTGCCTTGTGCAGCAGCGCGGTGGCATATTGTGGCAGTCCTTTTCATCAATTTTGGCGGGCCGGTGGACGGCGGCGACACACCTAGCCCTTCGGTGTATCATCAGCGGACCCTTGACACCAGATCGCACCGTATCGCAGGCGGGCGCGTGCCCCCGCGGGGAGAAATGCCCCTACGCCCACAACGTCTTCGAGTACTGGCTGCACCCCACCAGGTGAAGATTCTGCTGCATGCGCCGGCTTTTCGTACCACATGTAGCGGGCCTTTTTATGGTGGCTCCCACCAACACGCGGCACATTGAAATGAACATGTGGGACGACCGTGACGCTTAATACTGCGTCTTCTCATTCCAGGTACCGGACGCAGCTGTGCAACGACGGCACCGGCTGCCGCCGGCGCGTCTGCTTCTTCGCGCACAGCCTGGCGGAGCTGCGGGTGCCTGCCACTAAACCCTTCGTGCCGCCGGAGGTGCTGTCGGCGCTGGAGGGGCCGCAGCCAACCTCCGAGGCGGTGCGTCATTTGTCAAAGGCAGTGTCCCCCACCTTCTGAGAAGGCGCCAGCCCTCGCAGGTTTCAGTGCTCAGTAAGCAAGGGGGAGAAGGTTCATTCTCAAAAGTAGCGCCCTCTGGAGCCTTTGGAGGCGCCTTTTGAGGCGCCAGCCCTCCAAGCTCCATATGCTCCACAGTACCCATGGATCAGTAAGGGGATTCGTCAGGCCTGCGCACATCTCCGTGGTTAATGCTGACAGAGTCTGCTGCAGTGTCGCACCTCCTGCTGTGTGAGCGCCCGTCACCCACTTCCGTGAGCGCAGTCCTAATGTGCACTACTGCCCGGCGTGCAGATGGCGTCAGCTGGGGAGGCGCTGCGACGCATCAGCGACTCGTGGCAGGCGGGCAGCCACCGCTCCGACCAGCAGCCGTCGCACGCCGCCGAGGCCGCGCAGGTGGGTCTCCCTGCCATCAATACTCGGCCTTGAGCTTCACCGTGTTCGTGCAACTAAACCCATCTGTGTCCGTGGCCAGCGGCCGTGTTCTGGCGTGCATTTTAGGCCACAGTCATTGTAGGACGACGCTGCGCACCCTTCAGGGTCCTATGTCATGCAACAACGCGGTGTCGCCGATGCGCCGTCTTTTCCTTTTTCGGAACAACCTGCCTGCAAACATGCCACAAGAGACTGGAATGCGTCGGCACTCGATGCAGATCGAGTCGCACGTGCTGGAGCACCTGTAAGGCGGCGATTTCACCCGATGCCCCAATTTGAACATGTTGAAACAGCTCAACAACCGTGTATTCTTGACGCAGATCGAGTCGCACGTGCTGGAGCACCTGTATGGCGGTGGCTCGGCGGAGCGCGCGATGCAGCAGCTGCGCACCGCCAGCAACGACGCCCTACTCGGCAACGCCACCCTGCAGGTGGGTGTACGCAGGGTCGCTGCATCTGCATCTCCTACAGCAGCTGCTCCTGCATACCCAAAGGCTGCCATGACGAAACAGTCACAGGCTTGCAGAGCTCCCGCCTGTCCCCGGCATGCAAAGTGCGAGGCCAGATGCACCTTGCATCTTCGCTGGTGAGCTTTTCTCAGCTGCCACCGCCCTCCAATGAGAGGCCACTGTCGAGTCGGGACTAGGGTACAGATTGATACTAAATGTTGCTGTGCTGCGGCAGACGCGGCTGGCGGGGGCGCTGGAGGCGCTCAAGCGCTCGCGCTCGGCGGACGACGGCCAGGACGCCCTCATCCACATGCTGCAGAACATGCTGCAGGGTGCGGTGCAGCGGCAGCAGCAGGTGCTGCAGGGGGGCCGTGGCGTTGGCAACGGCTCCCGCGGCAGCAGCGCCGGCAACCTGTGGCAGCAGCAGCAGCAGCAGGCGTCGCTGCAGCAGGTACGGGTGCCGCAGCTCGACACATGCAGCGGCGAAGCTTCGCGCTGACGCTTGCATGCGCACCAGACTCCATGCCGGCATGCCCGGTCTGCCGCTTGCCTTGGTGTGGCGCTGTACCAGCACACATCAATCAGACAGCGAAACCTGTTCAGGGCTGGATGTTGAATAGGACCGTGCACCTAGCGACAATGAAAGAGCGTCTGGATGATGGAATCAACAAGGGGTGGAGTATTATCCGCGCAGATGCAAACGGCGCAGCTGGCGCAGCAGCTGGCGGCGCTGTCGACCGGCGGCGGCGGCGTCGAGCCAACCTCCAGCGTCGGGTGGCTGGCGTCCGGGGAGCAGCAGCAGCAGTGGGCGCGGCCGGGGCACCTGCCGCAGCTGCGGGAGGACGCCGTGCTGCGCAGCGGCTACAGCAGCGGCTCAGGCCACGGCTATGCCCACCCCCCGGTGAGTGTCTTCTCTACCATTCAAAAAGTGATCAATAGACACTGGAACGTTTCTTCCTCGTTCCAAGCCTGCGCGACTGCGGGAGGACGCTGTGCTGTGCAGCGGCTACAGCAGCGGCTCGGGCCATGGCAACGCCGGTGAGTTGCTGCTCCTTCGCATGCAGGAGAGCTGGGCTGTTGCTTTGCATCGCTGGCCTGGTTGTGTCATCCTCCTCAGGTTTGCATCTTGCCTTCCGCGTGCGCAGAAAGTGCTCCCCGAGGAGCAGGTCCGCGTGGGAGCATGCTTGTGGGTGGAAGCCTCGATCAGTACATTACCCCTACCTGATTTGTGCTCCTTTGACGTGGTTTGCTTCTTTGATCCTTTGCAGCATGTGCTGGTTGGCGGCGAGTCGGGTTCCTCCTACTCCTCCGAGAGCCGGCCGCTGACGCCGACCGCCGCCGAAGAATACGCCAGGTGCCGACACACACCAAGGATCCCCCGCAGGATCTGCCCCTTTCTGCAAGTCTGGCCTGGCTTTACGCACGGCAGTAATTGGGAGGCACGCAGGATGAACAACCTGCCACCACCTCCAGCAGCCGCTTCAGCACTCGCCTGGCAGTGATCCGGGTCTCTAAACGATATTCAGACGTGCAACTGGTTCACGTTGTCATTCATGCAGCTGGGTGGCGGCCACCGGCTACGACCCGCAGCGCCGCTCGCTGCAGCAGGACTCGCGGCCAACGCCGTCGCACGGCAACTACCCGCGGCGCCGCTCGCTGCAGGTGGAGGACTGGCGCGCGGCGCCCAACCCCCTTGCCCGCACATCCGACACCCTCGGCGCGGCTGAGGCAAGCGTCCGCCCTGTGCCGGGTCCGCGGTTCGGGGATGCGGCAGGGGATTCCGAGGCCATACATGGCCTCGGAATCCCCTGGCGCAGCATGACATCCCCGGAACGCGACCTGACGCGTGCATGCCCGCCCACATCGCATGTTTTCTTTGGCATGTTCTTTCGCATGTGTTCTTTCGTGTGTGAAAGTTCGGTCCCCTGCACCCCTCGAGCCTCGGTGTATGCATGCATCCCCGCATGCTGGCGGCTACATGCCGCTGCACTGCTAAAACCTATGGCTTGAAGAACGCGGCTGGTGACTGAGTGGCTGCCACTCGTCGTACTGCAGGCCTTTGCTGCCGGCCACACCCCGGAAGCCTACTCCAATATGTTCGAGGGCTGGCAGGTGGGCGGCGGCGTCGGCAGCATCCAGCCGCCCGCCGCTTCCGGCATCCAGTCCACCTTCCTGCAGCCGACGCCCGGGGGCGGCGAGATGCACTTTGCGCCGCGCTGGCCGGCGTCGCACCAGCGCAACAGCCTGGACTCTAGTGTGCCCTGCAATGGCGGGCGCCCGAGCATTGACGTGCAGCTGCGCCCGACGCAGGAGGCCTTTGCCCAGGTGCGCACTGGCCCCGAGTCCCGTCGAGTCTGAGCAGAGGTGGGCAGGTCGTAGGTGTACTAGGGTGTAGATGCACTGCGAGTGCTGCGCCAAGCTGCAGGGCACCTCTCACAACTGTCAGTTCCCTGGGCGTGAATCTCATACCATCATACCATCTCATACCATGCCACAGAAGGGTTGTGTCTTGTCACTGACCACCTGGACGTTGGTCCAACTTCTTGAAAGGAAGCATTAAGGAATCACCAATCATGTCTTTGACGTCACTTGTGATGCGCCCCGCAGCGCCTGTCGCTGGACGCCAACGCGCTGCGCGAAAACGACGTCGGCGGGCAGTGGGCCGCCCGTGGCGGCTACGGCGGCGCCTCCCGCCCCTCCGCCGCCTTTTCCGACACCGACATGCCCTGCGGCGGCGGCGGCGGCGGCTACGACAAACCCTACATCGGCGGAAACGGCGGCGGCGGCCCCGCGCAACAAGACCAGCTGGGACCGCTGCCGCCGCGCTCGGACGCCGCGACGGCGGCGCTGCGCCGCGGCTCGGGCTCGGCGTCGCCGTCTGAGCTGCTGGCGGCGCAGCAACAGATGGTGACGCAGCAGCAGCAGCTGCTGGGAGCGGCGCTGCCGCTCGGCAAGGACCTTACGCAGCAGTTTGGCCACAGGGTGTATGTCCGCCAGGCGTCGCTGCAGGCGCCGCAGCAGCAGTAAGCGTGCCCTCCGCGGCTGCCGCAAGGCGGTGACGCACCACAAGAGCGTCTGCAGAGCTGCAATCGCGACCCGCGGCCGCCTTCACGGTCTAGGACAAGTCAGTCGGATGGTCGCTGGCGCACAACAAGGGAAAGGCCAGCACAACATTGGGCCTGAGAATGCGCTCTCACAAGGGCACATGTGCTGAGCAGGATACACCCTGCCAGCTCGCACGAAGTATGTCAGTCGTCCGCAGCACCATTCGGCTGCGGCGGGGATGCGGCTGTCCCGCGGGGGGCGGGGGAGCGCAACAGACGAGGGGTCTCCGACAGAGCTATAAGTCCAAGCGTTTTACTGTGCCGGGCCCGCTTTCTGGCGGAGCGATGGCCAGTCCTCGTGCACACGGCCCCGGGGCGGCGTGTGGCGATTGTACAGAGCTTTTTCAGATTATGCACCTCCCAACCCAGGCGTTTGTCTGCTACCAAGCCGGGCGCATGCAGCTGTGCGATGGCCCGCTCTTCTATTGGTCACCAGGTATCAGCAGTGAGGACAACAGGCTCGAACCTTTCGAGGGTCCAGGGGGGGCTTTGACTTGCGCCCCGCAGCCTACTAAACAAACCTGCGGCTGGTGCTCAGCGCGGTGCGGCAATTTTTGGCGACTCCCTTATAATATGTCATTTGTCCGATGAACTACTGGGTCGGTTCATTCCGCATTGAGGATTTTGATATTTGTGCCTCAGCTTGTTCCTGAAGAAGTGTGGGAGTCTGGCGGCACACCTGTTCTTAGGCGTTTTATTTGATTGTGGATTGCGGATGGATGCCTTGACCCTCAATCAATTACTCTGATAGGCAGTTCGAGTTGGATTGTTGGCTGAAAACTTTGTAATGATTTGACTCCTTCTTTGTACTCCTATGACCCCTGGGAACTCTCTTCATGCCGCCGCCACTGCCGCACATGCAAACTGTCAGCTAGACCAGACCAAGTAACAGAAACATGATGCACCGCCATGATCTTCGACGTACTGAACGCTGACGCTTGATCTTTGACTTGCTGCGAGTCTGGCAAATGGTGCTGCTGCCGCACAGGGTTGGGCTGCTGCCCCGCCTCGTCACTGATCGGTGGGAAAAGTGTAGCGAGCAGCAGCGCTGGGCCACACGATGCATCTGCATCCATACATTCATCTTGCGCGTTGAGACGTCATACGTTCCGGCTGGTGTCGTGACGTGTTGATTGCCCTCATCAGCGTTGATCAATCGCCATCAGTGCATGCACGCGAAGACTTCAAGACCTCGCCAATCAGACAGAGTTCGCCACGACATCTCGGTAGTACCTACCCGCCTCAAAAGCGTTCGGTGGATGCAGCGATCCGGGACTGCGCTGATGTGACGGGAAGCGCATGCATGCGCAGCCTCGGTGGCATCATGGCGCAGCGACCTAACAACTCTTTCGCGGTAGGCTTGCTGTCTTTTACGAGGAGCAGCTGGTATACGATGACGTTCTTGTGTTTCTGAGGCGCTATTCTCTGATACAGGCATTCAAATGCCGCAAGCTGACGCACACTGCCAGCGGAGCATCGAAAACGCCAGCAGGGGGCAAGACGCTGTCAGCAGCTGCCAAAGACGTAGAGGCATCAGCAGTTGAAAAGCAGCCCGCTGCAGCGCCCGCCCGCAGGCCTGCCGCCAAGCGGAAAGCCGCGCCACTGTCGAAGGCCACGCCAGCACCGGCAGCAGGTGCAGAGCCGCAGCCACCGCCTACGGGCGTGCCAGAGCTGCTGGGCGACGCGCCCCTGCGGCTCATCCTGGTCGGTCATAATCCCAGCGACCATGCGTGGTGCGCAAAGCTGAGCAGCAATGACCGTGTGAGCGCATGAATGGGAGTGCCATGTGATGGCTGGGCGCATAACCGTTTGGTACATGCGCTCTTGTATGGAAACACATCATTCTGGACCTCGCCTTAATCGCAGGAAGAGCGGGCACTACTACAGCAACCCCAGCAACTGGATGTGGCGGCTGCTGAGGGGCACCGGCATCGCGCCGGCACACATCCGGGGAGCCGAGGTGACTTGCTGAACCTGCCCCCTGCATTGGCATGCAGCCTCGATGCTTTGGGCACCACTGGACTACCTTCCCATTCACGTTGGACCACATATTTTGTCGATTCAAGACAAGGGTTCTCTTTCTGTTTGCGGCCGTTTCTGCGCGCAACTGTCTCCGCTTCTGGACAACAGGACGACAAGCTGATGCCGGCGGACGCTGGCGTAGGCTTCGTCGACGTCGGCTGCGGCGTGCCGGGTGCGCAGCGGTTTACACTTTGAAAACAGCAAACACCTTCTGTCCACGGTGCCTCTCTGCCGATCGTTCCACAACATGTGACCCGACGGGACCTGAGAGACGCACCCTGACCTTGAGTCCCAGACGCGGCAGCATTCGCGGCGTCGGAGGGCGCGGCTGTACCCGGTTGCCCCACTGCTCTGATGCTGCCGCAGGCACGGCCAGCAACCAGTTCAGCTCGGCGGTCGTTGGCGGCTGGTCTGCGGGATTCTACATTCGCCTGGCAGACCATGTGCAGCGCGCCTGCGAGTCAATTGGGTGCGCCTGATCGCGCCGGTCAAGCTGATCAGAGTTCAGCCGACCACGCCACAGGCCTGACAGCAAGCAACACAGCTCCGCAAGGCAGTTGACCGACATCAATCTGGCAGCAGGTCAATGCCTGCATCCCCGCGAAATCGGCGTGAGATGGTGTGCCGCAGGTGCACATGCGGGCAGTGCGGCGCGCCTGCCGTGGTCGCCTTCACCGGCAAGCGTCAGTTCTCGGAGCTTGTCAACCACAACAAGAAGGTATTGAGCCTGGCCTGGGTGTGGCAATGCTGCAAAGCAGCAAGTCCGGGCTGGCAGGCTGCTGGCACCATGGCACGCTCCAAGTCACGAATTGGAAGCCGAGTGGGGGGAATCTCGTGCACGCAGGGGAAGGCGAAGTTGAAGAACATCCCGCTGGGGCCCCAGAGCATCAGGCCTCAGGCATGTCACCAGCCCCGGCGGCCGGACTTTTCGCAGTTTCGGCTGTGCTGCAGTACACCCGAACCTGGTGTGTGTGGGTGTCAATTTGTGTGCAGCGTCCACGCCAAGCCATCACTGTCGATATCCGTCCTCACAGGGGTGGCCGCTGCCGCCGAGCACGGAGGTCTGGGTGCTGACGTCGACTTCCGGTGCCTCACCCATGACGAACGCCGATCGCAAGGTACACACCTGCACTGTACGATAGTGCAGAATGGGTGGTCAACGAGAAGCGAAGGAGAGGAGTGTCGTGGCACCTACTTTACGGCTAGAACAGCAGGATTTGGAGATGTGCGCATGCATTTATCAAGCGAAATAGTCTTCCCTTGCTGTGGTACAGGCGCCGTACCGGGCGCTGGCGGATCGCATCGCCACGAGTGCGGCATGCACAACCGCGGCGCATTCCTCAGCGGCTGACGGGGCCAACTCGCTTGCGGGAGTGCACGCCGCACCAGCGGGCGAGGCAACGGGGGTAAAGTCGAACGGTGAGGCAGGTGTCGAGGGTGGCGCCGGCGGTGCGGCAGTTATGACCGCGAAACGACGAGGGGTCTCCTGCCAATGTGCAACTCCCGTGGGAACGTGAGCGCGGCGAGGTGAAACACGGGAAGATCACGGTTCGAAGTATATGTTGATGGAGAACACTGAAACCACAGTGGAATACAGGTCCTATGAGACACGCGAATGGCAATAGTCCCGGTGAGGCTGAGCTGTCTAATGGTCCGACAGAATGCGGGGAAGCGGCGGCGGGGGCGGCAGAGCCCAGCCCACGCGGCTCGAACGCTCCGCTCGAAAAGCTGGCTATAAGTACGGCATTTCCCAGGAAGGTCATCAGGCGACGACGAGGTCCAAGACGGCGGGACGGCGGGACGGCGGGACGGCGCAACAACGGAATGACAGGGCGGCGGGACGGCGGGACAGTGGGACGGCGGGGCAACGGGAAGACGGCGGGACGGTGGGATGGCGCGACGGTGCTACGTAGCTTGTATTACCTTTGTAGATAGGTGACTTCAGATCAGATCAGGAAGCCCGGCGAGCTGAGACTTGCCTTGATTCCTTGCTGTGTTATTGTTGCGAGCGGTGATGGAAGCGAGTGGGTTGTAGGTTTTGTCACGCCGCACCGATCGTCCTACCCATCCGCTTCCTGTGCCTGTTTTGCTTTCAAGTTTCACAGGACAAACACAGTGCAGCCTCAACGTTCTCCGCTTTGTCTTCACCTCTAACTACATTCGTTCTATGCTTGCTGCGCAACCTACTGTTGTCATCATGCCGCTGGTGGGCCGCTAAAATGACAGCACACCGGTAGGGTAAAATTCTGGCGGACTCCGCTTCGCTGTCAACCTGTGGCCGCAACTTCCTCGTCTGCCATCTTGGTCCTGCTGTTACTGGGGGACATGACGCCGGCATTGGCGCCGGCGCCGTGCTTCTCTCGGATGTACAGCAGCACGCCGCAGCAGGTGACGCCGTAGCCTGCCATGCCCACGATAGACACCGGATTGTGGAAGACGACAATGCTCAGGGTGGTTCCCAGGACTCCAAACGCCCCCCCAAAGACCTGGAACAATTGAAGAATGGTGTTCATAAGTCATACGTGACTGGTATTTTAAAAAACCCTCAAGATGCGCTTGCCACTGTTGGACCTTGCAAAATTGTGAGGTTTGGGCACTCCCCCCGAGCCAAGGCTTGCGGCAGGCGCACCTGAAGGCTGAGCGCGCCGTTGGCCTTGGTGACCAACATGTTCAAGGCGTTGCTGGCGAGCGCCAGGCTGCAGTTGAGCAGCAGGGCGGCGTAGAAGGGACCCGCCGACAGCGGCGGCAGCCGACGCAGAACGTCGCCCTCCAGCAAAGCGGTGGCGGCCAGCAGAAACATCGTGGCGAAAAAGGCCATGTGCCGCAGGATCAGCATCGGCTCGATGTCCTTCAGCAACATACCCTGCGCGCAGCAGCGTCATGTTGTTGCCAGCGACCTGGTGACCATGTGTTCTGCCTCAGAGCACCATAGAAGGCAACATGCAGACATTTGCGCCAGGGCTACAGAAGACGTGATGCGGCTGAAAACATTGTATACACTACCAACATGCACTTACCTGCATGACTGTTTTCAAGGCGCGCAGTGACGTAGCCGACACCGTCGCGGCAAAGCCGAACAGGTGGAATGACGGCTCTGCGCCTGTGGCGATGACAAGGCCCACCTGCAAATCCAGTCCAGTGAATCTGAGCAAAAAGGAAGCACAAACGTTATGCAGCACACTCCAAGTCATATACAGCATTCCAGACCACAAGCCCATGCAGCCTATCTGCTCGATGTTGATCTGGCATGCTAGCGAACCAGACGTCGCTGCATGCTCACCATGACCGGCACCAGTGCTGCATACACGCCCCAGCTCTCCCGCTGCCGCAGCAAGATGAAGGACAGAGCCGCCACAAACGCTGGTGTCGTGGCACCGATCGCCTGCAATTCGATCGTGCAGTGATTGTCAGCATGAAAGGACAGGCACCCTGAATGCAGCAGCAGGTGCTGCACACGATTTGCAGCAGCACAGCAACGCAAAACAGAGGCAACAACATCCATCGGCGAAACCCAGAGCCTCCTCAAAACACGAGCGCACCTGGAAGAAGGAGACATGCACCCAGCGCAGGGACATGTTGCCCATGATCACGGACATGGAGAACACTGCCGCCAGCATGGCAATGCCCGCGTACTGCCGTCTGTTCAGGGACGCTGAAGGTGCCGCCTGGAAAGCCGCGTGTGCCGCGGGCACCAGGCTGGACATGGCCATGTGGCACAGGGTCAGGAACACCGGCTGCTGGAAGTTTGCCTGCATGAGCAGGTACCTGCGGCATGTGGAGGAAGGAGATAGCAGGACGGCCCTTGCCCACGACGTGACACCGTTATTCACATACTCTGCATCATTCATGACAGCGGCAGTGCTGGAGTGAACGGGCGTGCAGTTGCGGGCGCCCACCTGTTGCTGAGCAGCAGAGCGATGTTGCAGAAGCCCCAGGCGCAGGTGAGGCAGGTGCGCAGCAACCAATGACTGGCTGCTTTGTCCGCAAGAAAGCCCACTGGCGGCCTGGCGCGACTGGATGCGATTGTCGATGGAATGTCGATGCGAGCAGCAGGCGCTGTGCTGTTGGGCCTGGAAGCAGCCTTTTCGGAAATCTCTGCGGTCTTGAGCTCCATGACCAGGTGTTCGACCGGGCGCTCTGGTGAGATTCTGTGCTGTTGTTGCACGGTGACGCCTGCGGGCATCTGCACCGCGGCTCGACCAGACTCTGCCTGTGTAGCAGATAATAACGTGATGAATATCATTGGAACAAGGAGTTGCAAGTCTCAACAAGAGCCACGTAGAGAATTTCACAAGCTCCAACATATGCATGTGGAGGAAACGGAGGCTAGGACGGATGCTTACCGCAGCTGCAGCGAAGTGGTCAGGCAAATCGGCTTGGGAAGACAGATTCTTTCTAGTCAAATGGCCTGACTGGCCCGCACTGGACCGCTGGACTCTCGCGCAGGAGCCGGCCGGGATCGTCGAGCAGTGGGCTGCAGCTACGAACTCTGCTTGTCGAATGCAACCAGGCTGCGAGTACCTTCTTTCAGATGCGAACAGTCCGATAGCTTTCTTGGGCGTGAGAGAAACGCGTTGTGTGATCAGTGAGGCCCTGTCTAACCTTCTCGGAGGAAACGTCCATGTCTTGCAGATCACGCCTAAACCCTGGCCCACCCTGCAGCAGCTCAGCCTTTCGGCATGTCGGAGCTCTGAAGAAGGAGCATTGCATTGCACGTGAGGTGCAGAGCCAGAGAGCTACATAGACTGACTTTCATGACGAAGACGTGCCACGTTAGAAAGCTGCATCGCGTGTCGGGCTGGACGATCTCGGCCTTTTCGAAACTTGAAGCTGAACGACATCGCGTGAGCACATGGGCGGAAGGCCAGCTAAACGACAGAAACAGTCGACGTCAGATACATCAGATCTTGGTGCCCATACTGACACCACGGCGATCAGCAGCGACGCGAGTGTTGATGAGGGCGAAGGGTACCTCTACGGCGTGCAGGCATGCATGCATGGCGTGCATATGTATACATATACATGCACCATTGCGGCTGCGCTACCGAGATATATGATACTTCTGATGTGCATCTGCAGGTATACGTCGCAGAGCATGTCCACAACCGTGCCAGGCGACTGCGCATCTGGGAGAAGGCTGTCGCCCGGAATGGCGGAAGTCTGCAGGCGAGTCAGTCGGAATGTTTGTGAAGCAGACCTTGGTCCGCATGTCTGTTCGGACGCTGCTGCCATCTGTGGGTTTACATGCATGCCATTCAGCCTCGTCAAACATCATATGCTGTGACATGGCCCAGAGATGCGCCACCAGCGGTCCTCGCAGCGGCACTCTGCCATCGGTGTCACAGCTGATGGTGATACGCCATGTGTCTGCAGACCGATGGGCCGAAGCGCCCGGTCACGCACGTCATCGTGGAGCCCGGCAGCGCCGACCTCAAGGCACTGCCGGAGGCGATTGGGGATGCGGCACTCGTGACAGCCGACTGGCTGGTGACGACGCTCGAGCGGGGCGAGGTGCAGCCGGAGCAGCCGTATGCCGTTGAGCGGGAGCCAGGTGGGACCCGGCAGCGTCATCTTGATCGTCAGTGCTGTGCCGCAATGTGGAGTATGGATCAGGAGGCGGCATGTGACTCTGCGGAGTGCGGGGACGGAGCTGCACTGACAAAAATTCCGACTCAGGCTGAGACTGGGGCTGGGTGATCAAATCGTAATGCAACAGCCTGCCAAACAAAGAAGACACAACGCCACTGTAGGTTGCGGCTGTTCAGCCTCCCACCCTGCATCGCGTCCCCCTGGCCCTGCGAGGCCTGACTGCGCTCCTGCCAGCCTGCTGCAGACAAGGCGGCGCAGCCGGCGCCGGGCCCCGACGCGCAGCGAGAGGGGGAGTGGTGGGACGGCGAGGAGGCGCGCTGGCGCCCGGTGCCCAGCTACGGGCGTTGGCTGGGGCGCTGGGACCGACGGCTGGAGAACGCCGATGCCCTGGAGCTCATGCTGCACGTGAGTGAAAACCTGAGATTGTTATGAACAATACATTTCGTGGATTGAAATAAGGTCGCTGGCTGGGGGACGCCGATGCCCTGGAGCTCATGCTGCACATGAGTTTCAGCCTGTTCCATGTTTTTTGGTCATGCTGCCCAGCTAAGGGCGCTGGCTGGGGCGCTGGGACCGCCGCTTGAAGAACGCGCTGCCCTGGAGCTCATGCTGCATGTGAGCTTCAGCTTTTGTTCTTCCTTTCGGCCATGCTGCCCAGCTATGGGCGCTGGCTGGGGCCGGCCGCTGGAACGTGCGCCCTGCAGCTCATGTTGCACATGGGTGCAATTCCAATGCCAGACCCAATACTGTTACGCGGCGGCAGGAAATCGTGTAATGAGACAACAATGCCCAAGACAAGCAACAGGCCATCGCGGCGGCGCTGGCGGAGATGATGCGCAGCTTTTGGTCTTGACAGCACATGGAGAATGTCATGACAGCGCTGCTGTGACCGCAGGCGACGTTCAGCATCGACAGGTGCCGGGAGGTAGGCAACGAGCCAATCGTGAAGGCGCTGGCGGAGATGATGAAGTACGAGATGGCCATTGACGCTGAGGCGACGGACGAGCCGGCGCGCGACGCCATCAACTACAGGGTGCGCGAACATCGCCAGCAGTGAGTGTGTCAGAAGCACACGCTCAGGCTTCGGTCAGGAGTGCGTGTGGCGCCTGAGGCGGCGGCCGGGCACCCGTCGTGCGACGCCATCAACTACAGGGTGCGCAAAGTGTTGCCAAGAGGGAGGGTCTTAAGAGTGTCTATTTAGCATAGGGTCCAGTGAAAGCAACTACAGGTTGTGCTGCAGGGTTTGCAGGGTTGACGTTTGTGGCAGCCATTTTATATATGGCTGTAGGAGTGTGGAGTAACAGCGCCCTAGATGAGCGATGACGCTCATGTGACACACAGATTTCACAAAAAGGAAACGCAGATACCGAAAGGAAAAGCATTTTCTAGCATGCAGCTTTTTGCAGCGTGGTCACGAGCGCAGGACCAGTGTTCACAACTTCGTGCACGCAGTGGTACGCACATGGCTCCTGCTTCAATCACCAGCAGTCGCCGTCTGTTGTATGTTTCTGGTACGTTATAGACAACTGCAACATGGCCCACTGCAGGGCTCAAGTGTGCGCAGGCCGCGGCGTCGATGCTGGCGTGCTCCTCCAAGATCGGCATTGCCAGCAAGTGCGCATGTCTGTGTTGTTTATGGGTTTCTCTGCATGAAATGTTGACATAACGTGATGCCTTTTGACTGCAGGCACTCAAGTGTGCGCGGACGGCAGCATCGGTGCAGGCGTGCTCTTTCAAAATCGACGCGGGGCTGCGGCCCGAGCAGCTGCCCTACGTCGGCAAGGCGTCGGCCAAGCAGATCCTCAACATCCTCAGCACCGGCACCTGCGAGCAGCTGGAGCAGATGCGGTGCGCGCCTGCACACCCGCCGGAAGCACTGCAGCAACGATGCTATGGGTGTTGGAGCTGTCTGGCTCTCTCTCTGGCACAGCTGTCAGCTGTGTGATCAAGGCAGTTATGCTGCCTGCAGCAACTTGTCCCCACACCTGTGACAGTCCCCTGCGCATATTTGGACAAAAGCGGCATGAGAGAGCCTGAGCGAAATCAATTCTTTGGACTGCATCTGATTACAGGCACGACGAGCTGGTGACGGACTCGAGGGGCGAGCTGCGTGCCGGCACGGCGGGCGCCCGCACGCGTTACCTGTTCAAAAAGCTGCCGGGCGTCGGCAACCGTGTGGCGCTGCACTGGTGGAGAGCCGGCCTGCGGTGCGAGGGCACACTCTCTCCTGCTCCACGGCAGTGAAAACCGCCTCGGAGCGGATGATTTCAAACAGCTCTCAGAAGCTGCTGGCGTCGGCAACCGCATGCGCGCTGCACTGGTGAACAACCGGCCGGCGGTGAGGCACACTGCTCTTTCTCCCAGTCCCGAGCCACATGCCTCGTCACTAGAATCTTCTAGAAACCTCAGCTGCCGGGCGTGGGCAACCGCATGGCGCTACACTGATGGAAAGCTGGCCTGCGGCATTTACTTCCTGCCCTCTTCCTTCCCGCCCAAACTCTAGCCACAGAAATGCACAGAATGGCACAATTATTGCACCTCATGGCGCTGCAGCGGTGGAAAGCCAGCCTGCAGTGCGGCTCCCTCCTCCTTCTCCTGGCACCCTAAGATGCCCACCACACAAATTTCGAGTAAAAGCCAGGTAGTTGGCGGGCGTGGGCAACCGCATGGGCTGCTCTAGTGGCAGGCTGGCCTGCGGTGCGGCATTATTCCCTGCCCATTCCTTGCAAACCTGAGCATGCAGTGTGCTGCGGCACATGCACTGCGTCGTAGAGCACTGGCAGCTCACACCACGTCCAGGTCATCTTTAAAACTTCTAGACAGGTATCCATATGCGGGTCGGTCCGCAAAGTCAGCAGAGTGGCGCAGCCGCTGCAGGACTCTGCATTTTTCTACTAAGGCATGACGCTCTCACGCTTGGGCGCTCTCGCGTGTGCAGGAGCTTCGAGGATGTGGCGGAGGCAGCAAAGCCAGACGGCCAGTTTGGAGGCCGCCGCAACAACTCCACCATCACCCACGAGGCCTTCTTCTCCCTGAGCCACAGGTGCGGCAACCTCACTGAGCAGTGACCACAGCTCATCCGCCCGACAGACACGAGAACATGGTTTAGAAAGACACAAAGAAGCATATGTGGCGCAGGCGGGCTGCTGCTGAGTTGGAGGTGATGCGCCGGGCAGTGACGCGCTGCCTGTCTGACGCTGACAAGCCGCACCAGTCACCAGTTCACCAGGAAGAAGCAGCCATGACCCTCTTTGCAGACTGAAGCTGCAGGACGCTGTGCCGGCGGCGGAGATGCAGGAGATTTGCCGGGCGCTGCCTCCTACGTGATGATCATTCGCACTAGGTTCAGACAAAAGCCAGAGTTTGTACTAGTAGGCAGAAGCTGCTGGAGGATGTGCCTGCGGAGGAGGTGGAGAGGGTGAAATTGGCGGTAGCACATGGTATGCCCTTCCAAACGTTGACTTGATTGAAGAGTGAAGGCCAGGAGCTGCTGGAGGGTGTGCCGGCAGCGGAGACAGATGAGATGTGGGGGGCGGTGGCGGATGCGCTGGGCGTTTCAGGGCTGGAGTTGGCCAAAAAGCATAGAGCAAGTATATACTTGCAGTAGACAAGAGCTGCTGGAATTTGTGCCGGCGGCAGAGGTGGGGGACATGCGAGGGGCGGTGGCGGTGCCCGCTGCCCTTTGGGCTACTGACGAATTTTCATTATAGATACCACCTTCTCCTTTTCTGTTTATCTTGCTGCAGGCAGGAGCTGCCGGAGGATGTGCCGGCGGCGGAGATGGCAGGAGATTCACCAAGTGGTGGCGGGCGCGCAGGTCGTCTCGGTGTGGAATGCGACCTAAGCGCGTGGCTCAAAACCATGTGCTGCAGGCAGGAGCTGCTGGAAGGCGTGCCGGCAGCGGACATGGAGGAGATGCGCGAAGCGGTGGCAGACGCGCTGGAGGCGGTCGGCGGCAGCGGCTGGCAGCTCATCGGCGTGGGCGGCGGCGCGCGCGGCGTCGCCAGCCACGACTGCGACTTCATTGTCACGCACAACTCCAACAAGTGAGTCTGGACGGGACTCTCCGTGCTGTAATGCACCGATCAGCTAGTCACTTGTGGATCTCCGGACATGTGATGCCGCTCGACTGCTGTGCATGATAACAGCGATAGTTCGTGCCACTCCAGCAGGGGAGGAGAACAATCCACGCATCAGAACCCTGCATCTCCATACTTCACACCTCCCACATTTTAACTCTGCACCGCAGGCCGGCGGAGGGGGTGGTGCGGGACGTTGCGGCGGAGCTGGTGAAGCGCGGGCAGCTGTGGCCGGGGCCGCCGGACGGGCACGCCATGATGCGACTGCAGAGCGGGCGCATGCCCGGCCACGTGGACCGCATCAAGAAGCTTGTCCTGGAGAAGGGCACCAAAAAGTACTCCAACCTGGCTGCTGACAGGCAAGGGCGTTTCTGAATGAACTTGATTGAAACTTGATTTGCTCTGAAACTTGAACTTTGCAATCCCATTCTGATTTGCTGTTCCAGCAATCTTTAGAGTCCATGTGCCCGCGCCAAGAAGCTCGTCGTGGAAAGGGCACCACGAAGCACTCCAACCTGGCCGCTGACAGGTAAGCATCGATTGAATACGTTGATTTTGTAACCGAAGACCCATCACTGAGAATGGCAACAAGAAAGTACTCCACCTGGCCACCGACAGGCGAGTATAAAACAAAGCGTAGTCGATAGAATGCTGGAACATGTGATTCTTAGAGAAAGTTTTGAACGTGGCAACAGAGAAAGTATTTCAACGTTGCCGCCAACAGGCGAGGAAAGCGAACGTTTTATTGCAGCATAGCATAGTACTGCGTGCGGCGCAGCACAGATGGGTTTTGATCGATGTATTTCAGAGGACGGGCTGCTGAAGCTGTCAGACATTGTGGCGGCAGATCCGCCATACTGCATTCGGGCTCCTGTGTTCTGCCGCCAGAATGTTTGGAGACTAGGGTACCCCTCCTCTCAGCTGCCTGGACCACCACGATGTCGGCATGTAGCATATCATTCTGCAAGCTTCAGCGACAGTGACGAGTGCAGATAGGCATGCTTTCCTCTATCTTCGTACTTCAAATGCCCTGTTGTCAGATACGACCACCGGATCGGCATATCCAAGACGGCACCGCTCGCGGCTGGACCACATTCGAAACAGGCAGCTTCAGCACAGGCGCAGCGTCTGCCGAGATAACAGCCTGATTTGCTGTGCTACCCGCTACATGAGTACGACCACCTGTTCGGCATGTTCAAGACGCAGAGCGACGACGCTCGGCGGCTGGACGGTCTTCAATATGCAGAATCGGTACACATGAGGGATACATGGGGTCGCGAAACCCTAATTCGCATTCTGTTCCTAAGTTACAGGTACGACCACCTGTTCGGCATTTTCATGACGCGGGGCGGCGCCACGCGGCGGCTGGACCTCTCTGGAGAATTGGCGCAGCGTTCCCTTGAAGATTCATCGATCGTATACCATGCCTTGTCCGCAGATACGACCACCTGTTCGGCATGTTCAAAACGCGGGACGGCGCCGCTCGGCGGCTGGACCTGATCTTCGTGCCGCCGGAGGAGCTGGCCTTGGGGACTCTGGGCTGGATCGGCAGCCGCCAGTTCCTGCGCTTCATGCGCGCCTACTCCGACTCGCAGATGGGCATGCACCTCAACGCGCACAGGTGCACTGCCAAACCATCATGCTGTGACACCGCACTCCGTTCAGCAGCCTGCAGCCGGAGCGGTACCAGAACCTGTATGCGTTTGCAAGCATCACGTGTAAGGGCTGCAGACCTCTTCGCGCTTCAACCTCCAGCACAGCAGCGGCACGACAGCAGCACGGCAGGCGTCCCACCTTCTGTTGCCAGCTTCCAGCATATGGCGACAAGCCACACATTTACATCGCTGCGCTGTTGAAATCCTCCGCTACGTCGACAGGCTGGTCGCACGGCGCGGCGATAAGGCCTGGGTGGTTCCGGAGGAGGGGCCGCCTCTCAATGGGGACGGCGATCCCGAGTGGCCGCCCGGCTGGAGCGACGACCGCAAGTTGCAGCACGAGAGCGACGTGTTCGAGCTCATGGGCCTGCCCTACCACCCGCCGCACGAGCGCAACTGCCCCTGATTCAAGGGCATCGGCCTTTCTTCTGGACCGCCCTACAGACGCTGCTGCAGCCGCGCTGCTGCGCGTGCGCAACTGCGCAGTGACGAGTCGCTGCGTGTGGGCGACGAGCGATGACGCGGATGCGGCGCCATGCCTGGGCGCAGGTGCCTGGATGAGGTCGGGGCAGGAGCGCCGCCCCGGCAGCGGCATGTGATGCTCCGCATCTCAGCACGGGAACCATGACAAAAACGTGGAGGAATCATGACCGATGGAAGCATGGAACTGACCTAGGTCGTATGAAAGGTCAAGTCTGTAGCTCTCCGGCCGCGGTGCACTGCAGATGTCACGACGGCATTAATTTTGCGGGGGCGGCTGTGGATCAGTTGTACGTTGCGGCACTGCGCCTTACAGGCGGTGCACGTGTTTCGCAGCCTTTCAAAGCGTCGCTATGATCTGCATTGTGGTCTTGTCCGCTTGTCTCGCAAATTCTGCAACGGTCAACCAATTGGCGCCGTGCAAGTTGCCTGCTCGACTGCCTGCTGACGGGCGGGTTCACGTCATCGGAACGGGCGTCAGCTTCACAGCAGCTGCTCTAAGTGGTGCAGTCCTGCGGCCGGCTGCAAGCTGACGAACTTGCCAACAAACACGTTCGCTCTCCCAGCAAACATCTTGCGCAAAATCTCTCACGTCGGTGAGCACAGTACAGGACCTCTATTTCAGCTTCCAGCGATATACATCAGCAGGGCTCACCGCCATATCCGCAGCCAGGTGCGCGAGTCGAACCGGCCCTGTAACCGAGCGATCGCTTACTAATTGCACGCAGATGCTATAGTGTGTCGAGATAAGTTCCCCCCTGCCTCAGTAATGCACTCCTGTACAGACAGTGCTCTGGCTTGTGCCCCACACTCTCCTGCCCTTGCACGGGCGCTGAAAACTTGCTCGCCGGGCCAACACCGCCTTCTAACGTCCTGTTGCTTATCTTAGGTCTCCAACAGTCGCTCCGTACCTGTCGAGAGCAAACTTTCCCCTCAACCCAGCAGTAAGCAAGTCCCCCATTTTGACGTTTGGTGCGCACCCTCCCCGCCGCACCCTGCATGGCACGCTTGACACATTTGCAGGCACGGTCTTGTGACTGCTTCGGACTGATGCCGCAGTGCCTTACAACTGCGACCTGTGCTGCTGCGGCTTTGGCGGCAACCGCCGCAGTGCCGGCGCACGGTGTGCACTGCGAACACGTGGTGCTTTCTTGCTGAAGTATGTGGCACTGCATCGTAGCGCTGCTGGAGCATCAAATCATCCCGCTGCTATTGGAATTCAGAAAATACGTGATGTGCTGCATGCGAGTCACCTCGGCAAGCAGCTTCACGTTGCCGCTTACTCAGCCGCCCCTGCGACCGCTGCAGGTTCTTGTGCTGCAAGGCGGGCTGCGGTGGCAGCGGCCAGGAGGAGGTTGTGACCAGGCGCGATGGCCGCGCCACGACGGTGCCGTCTGACGCTGCTCAAGCCCGGGGCTGCTGTGGCGGCCGAAAGTATGCCAAGCCAATGACGCAGCCAGCGGGCGTTCCTGTGAACGGTGCGCGGTGTATATGCTGACACGGTCGCCCATGCTGGGCATGCCACAATGTTCTGTCCACATTCAGGCACTACTACGGGAGCGTTGGTTTACTGTTGCAGTTCAGCTCAAGTGTGAGCTGGTGCCAAAGAGCGCATAGGATGCCGAATCACTCGCCCTGTTCGTTCTTGCAGGTGGCCATGCGTACACAGCAGCGCCACCGGCGTCCGGGGCGCACGCTGCGGGCGTGCAGCCGGGTGTGGCAAATTATTAGAATGCCAATGCATGTGTCGGGAGGTCATTTTTCGCCGCAAGTGGCATATTGCTTCAGCAGTGATTTGGGCAGTAGTCTCTGGTAGTACACACATTGAAAAGCATCAGGCAGTTCAGCACCTGTTTTCGCTATCCGGTATCTGATTTGTTATCCCAGGATGTGCTGGTTTGGTTTCAGATACCTAGAGACTATATTGACAAGTCAGCGCGCAAGGCGTCATTCACTCAACTACCAAAATTTTACTTCACCCGGATTCTAGTTGCTGTAACCCTAATTTACGTGACAAGCTCGGCAAACCATGCATGTATGCGCAAGTTTCATTTCCTGGCAGCCCAATACGTCTGCAGGCAGACGCCGCAGCGGGACGGTGCAGCGGGACTGCCACGGCGCGAGCCACACTCAAACTGCATATTGCTCTACGGTCTCCGACGCTTGGTGGGTCCTGGACACCTGAGCACCAGCTCTGCCACAGAATCGACCAAAGCTGCGACCGCACTCGGCCATTTCCTTTTGCCGCAAAATTTTCCGCCTGGCCAGCTGGAAGCCAGTGGCACATCCGCACAGCATTTCTGATTCCAAAACGCGTTTTGCGGCCAGGTCCGGTGCACTGGTCGCTCCCGCACTTGCCGGAAGCCGCAGCGGCTGCAGCGCATGACCGCCTGCTCGAAAAGGGGCATCCCTAGGGCAGCCAGCCTGTGCTGTTGTGTTGTGCATCACTGGGCGTGACTAAGCACTGAACACGCCTGGCAGCCTGCTTGATCATGAGCTCGCTGGCAACTTTCCGTAACTCCAGCATCGCTAAGATCGTGTTGGCGGTCGCCACGGTTGTGGCCACTGTGCTGTTTCTGTCGGAGTTTTGGAGGCATGCCTTCTGTTCCCCTCTGCACTGCGCTCGTTGTGTGCAGCACTGCTCGCAGCCAGCATGTTACAAAAGGTCCTGAAGCTTTCGTGGTGTGCACAACGCAGGCCGCAGCTGCTACTGGTGGGCAATGTAACAGTAGACCTGGTAGACGGCAAGCGCGCGCTGGTGAGCATGATGTGGATACTGCTCGCGCGCTGCACCGCTATACTAGCTTCAGCGCCTGGTGTGGAACCCTTTAATGCTGACGAGCCACTCTGCTGCCGCAGGGCGGCGCTGTGGCATATGCAGCGGCTGTGGCCAGTGCGCTCGGCGTCAGAGCATGCGTCGTAACGGGTGGGGTCCTTGAGCTGGCGCGAAACGCTTGCGGGCATGATCGCACCTTCATGATGTGTGTCAGTCAGCCTCGGTATCACAGTCGCGAAGTGGCAGCCTTCCTGCATCATGCGTTTGCTCCTTTGCTCTGATGCGGCGCCGCTGCTGATGGGAATATTCATGCACGCTGCCATGCAGCCGGCGGCGCCAACGCCGACATGTCCGTGTTTGCCGCCCACGAGCTGCACAAGGTGCACACGAACGAGACGCTGACGTTCGAGCACACGTACACCTGGTGGGGCCACCGTCGCAAGCTCAAGGTCACCGCGCAGCCGGCGGAGACGCTCACCGCGGCGCACGTGCCGCGCCACTGCCGCAGGCAAGTGCTGCCAGGCTTGATGCCAGGGAGATTGATGTCAGAAAAGCACCCCCTGCACTGACAGCGGATGGTGCGCCCCCAAGACGAGGCTCGGCAAGGGTTTTCATCTGGTGTGAAGCACATTCCTGATGCGCCTGCACTGCTGCAGGGCGCGCGTCGTGTTGCTCGGCCCGCTCACGCCAAAGGACATGGACTCGGCATCCTTTGTGCACATGCGGTCTGGTGGGGGCTCTGCAGGAATCTATCGATGTCTAAATCGACAGTTGATTGCTGGTTTGTGTTTCGAAGAGTAGATCACCTGTTTGCACATCGCATGGCAATCGTCCCCTTGGGGCTTGCGGGCTTGCACTGAACTGGCTCGGAAGTCGGAGGGACGCAGCGGAAGTCGCGTTGAACCGCTGCTCCACACGCGCAGGCAAGTGGGACAAGCTCACGGGCTTCCAGCAGCAGATCGGGCTCATGGCGCAGGGCCTGCAGCGCGGCACGGAGGGCGGTCGCGTCGTGCCCTACAGCGCGCCGTCAGAGGACCTGCGCCGAGCGCTGGGGCCCAAGGTGTCGGTCTTCCTGTCGGACGTGGAGACCGATCCGTGGCCGGCTGGCAACATCAGCGCCCTCGCGGCGCAGTCGGCCAGGTGCAGCTTTTGACCCCGGGTCAGGCATGATAAAATCACGGAACGATGAAAGAAGAAACGAACGTAGCAGCCGTCCGCTGGCTGGCGGGCAGCATCAGCGCCATCGCGGCGAGCAGTCGGCCAGGTGCGACACTCTACAGCCTGGCAGGTGCCGCAAGTGGCCCGTGATGCATGGCGCGGTTGTGGCCGTGACGAGTGCCGGTGTCGAGAAGTCTTGCACCGAGATTTGATGCAAGCTGCCACATATCAAGGTGAAGCGTGCAGGCGAATTTTGTGCAGGCCAAGTTGGCTACTCAGTTTCGTATCATATCCCTCCCAGGTGGCTGGTCACGCGGGGGGAGCTGGGGGCAGACGAGTACTCAGCCGGCAATATGACGCACCATCCAGCTGTCAAGGTAAGTGTGTGCCTTGTCTGTGCATGCTGCTCAGTGCGGAACCAGAGTGCAGTTGTTTGGACCTAGAGCTTGCATTGATTTGGTGATTGCTAAACGATGTAGCATCCGGACGAGCCTCAGTTGAAGACACCACCCTCGATTCTGCAGAACTGGCAGCTTTCCTGAGGCGTGTTCTCCTTCCACCTTGCAGACCACAGTCAAGGACACCAATGGCGCGGGCGACACCTTTGCGACGGCGTACATGCTGGCGCTGGCGGCCAAGGACCGGCAGCCCGGCGTGACAGCAAACTGGGCAGCCTCCAGGGCGGTCGCGCAGCCCCAGGTGCAGAATCATGTCTCCAACACGAATCCAAGAACTTGTGAGCAGCCTCAGTGCGAGGTGACCATCTGGAGGCGGAGCGGCATGCTGTCGGTGCTCGCAGGCGTGCAAGCCGCACTGTGTGGAGGCCAGCATCCGGGAGGCGCTGCCCTGGGGCCGCGTCAAGGAGTTTGTGCACCAGACGGTGGACGCGGCGTTCGATGCACTGGCAGACCTGTCGGCGGCAAAGGTGCTGTCGCAGGGGCAGCAGGCAGCGGGGCACGCGGCAACACGGCTGAGGCGGGCTGCCGCGACGGCAGTCGAGCTCGTGCCTCGATTCTTTGGCACGGCGCGTGCCTGATTGTACCTAGGCATAACCGCAGAGCGCATGGTGTTTTGTTGTACTCACACATGCGCGGCAGCGGGCTACTTCATTAGCCTCATTCGTTTCTAGGGGGAGGGGCGTCCGCATCGACTCATGCGACTACGTGCTGGGAAGCTTTGATTGGGATTACTGTGCGCTGCTTGCGTTTGAGTGGCTTGTGCGGCTGGGTGCAACCAGCTGAGTGGGCAAATTTGTGCTTGCCTTTCGCCCATCAGCCATGACCGGGGCTGGCTGTCCGGCAGCTTCCCGTTTGCGTGCAACCCCCTTTACCGTGATGCGCACCCAGATTTTGTGTCACACAGGAATTCGCACGCCGTGCCATCGCCCCTGAAGCAGAAGTGAGGAGGTGCTGCTGGTCTCAACGCAAATCTCTAATTTCGAGCCCACCTTGGCATCACACTTTGGACCACTCGCGACTGCCACACGTGCACTTGAAGACTCGTGGCCAGTATGACCTGCCTGCGCGCTTTCGGCACAGCCCAGCCGCAGTGTCATCCAGACGTCACTGCTGCCCGCCTCCGGCGCTGCAGCGGCGCAGCCGCGGGACCCAGCGGTGCCAGGGCCAGTCAGCACCCCACAGCAGCAGGCGCGCAGAGCCGGCATAGGCTCTCACAGCAGGCCTGCCGCGCACAGTCTGCGGCGCCCTCAGAATGCGAGCCGGCTCAGCCATCGCAGCAGCAGCGCCTGTCCCGGCAGCGGCTGGAGGCTCTGTACGCCTCCTCCGACCACTTCCCGCTGTTCGCGTCCAACCCCTGGCGCGCCGGCCTGCCCGCGGCCATCACCCCTGGCACGCTGGGCGAGCAGCTGCTGCGCCCGGTCGGCGGCCTGCTGCACCTGGCGGTCAAGCTGGAGGAATCGCCCTCCCCATCACAACTCAAAGAGCAGGAGGAGGAGCGGCGCAAGCGGCAGGACTACTACGCAAACGTGGGCGACGCCATCCGCACGCTCCGCGAGGAGATTCCGCTGCTGTTCTTCCGGGACCTGACATGTGAGGCTTGCCCCTCGACGCATCCATGTTGTCATTCTCGTTCCGCCCGCGCCGTCCTGCCCTACTGCAATACTTGTGTCACCCTCAGCGAGCTGCCTGCCAGGTACATTTATCACTCAAAACCCACGTAGAGGTTTCATTGACCTCACCACATCATGCTTGTTGGTTTGTCGAGCTGCTGTTTATGTGCATGTGCTTTCTTGATGCCTTGTGACATGCTGCTGCAATGGTCTGCAGATGACATCTACCGAGATGACGTGGTCTTCAAGGACCCGCGCAACACGCTGCGTGGCAAGAAGAACTATCAGCGCCTGTTTAAGGTGTGCGGCTGTTGGATTCGCGGCTGACGTGCTGCTGTGCTGCCTTAACCGCGTGCTTGCCATTGCCATACGTGTATGCAGAACGGTATGCAGAACAGTTTGATCAATGATGCCAATCAACAAGCTGAGGCACATCTCTGCGGCAAAAAGCATTGGCCAGTCGTCCTGCTGCGTCCTGATGCTGCCGCTGCTGCCACAGGCCTTGCGGGTGCTTGGCCGCGTCTGCTTCACGCGCACCCGCGTAGACGTGCGCCGCATCTGGCAGCCGGAGAGCAACCGCATCAGCCTGCGGTGGCAGTTCCACGGCGTGCCGCGCATCCCCTGGGAGGTGGAGGGCATCTTCGAGGGCGTCTCCCAGTTCAAGTTGGACAGGTTGGTGGATATTTTAAAAGCGTAGAGCCTCTTGGCCACAGGTGCCAGGACCTCTTGCGGTATTAAAGACAGTGCGGTTCTCAGTTGTTGCATGTTTTTGGTCCTTCGCAGCGCCGCATGCGGCGCTGCTGTGCGAAGCAGCGTTCAAGAAGAGTCCTGAAGCCACAGGCTGGCAGCGCGCATCTGTCTGCCTGGTGCAATGTGGTTGGTGCGCTTGATGTGGTGGGTTCGCGAGCCTCCGCGAGCCTCCTGCAGCAACTCCAAGGGCTTCTCAAAGGGATGGTTCTGAAAATCGATTCTGCGGGTCCTGCCACAGCGAGGGCAAGATCTACGAGCACTCGGTGGACAACGTGGTGCTGCGGGACCCGCCGCTGGGCATCTCGCCGCTCTGGACCACCCTCAGCGGCATCTTCAGCCCGCAGCCGCAGCCCTGCCCAGGTGCTCTTGCACATGCCTGCCACTGGCACCAAGCGCATCGTGCAACATGCCTCGTCGTCGCGGTCCCATCAGCAAGTCGAGAGGGGTAACATGCAAGGTCGATGTGTATGGCAGTGGGAACTGAGTGCCGTTGAACCTGCTTTTACAGGCATCAACTTCGACAACCCGGCAGAAGGGCCGCTGGCGGTGCCGGCGCCGCTCGCCGCTGCGAACCGCGACCGCTGGGTGGTGCTGACCCATGTGCTGCCGCAGCACCTGCCCAGCCGCCAGCGCCAGGATCTGCTGCTGGAGTGAAGCGGTAGCGCTGGGAGGGCGTTCCATTGAACAAGCGCCCAAAGCGGTGGGCGGTGGTCTGGCAGGCTCACAGCAGGCCGCTGCCATAGCCGCGCCGACTGGCGCCACGCTATCAAGTTAGGCGGCGTTTCAGCAGCAGAGAGGCTGCTGCGATTTTCTGCGAGGCTCGTCGAGTGTGTCGAACCTGGCCATCGGCGCTGTGTCTTAGTGTACATTTGTACAGGTTTTGCGCTCTGCTGGGAAGTGTGGTCAGAGTGTGTGTGTGAGTTCGATTGATTGATTGACTTGACTGATTCGTTGCTGGAGCGGCTGTCACAGACTGTTGGCCCATCGGTTTGGTGCATTGGCAAGGTTTTGCTGGTGAGGTGGTCTGGTGAAGAAGCTTTGCTGCATATCCATCAGTCCACGACACATCATCCTCGCAATGCACACCTTGGACTTCTGGAACTGCCTGATACCAAAGAGGTTTGATCCACGAGACACGCCTCGTAACCAGCAATTCTGCTGCTCGCAAGTGGGGGCATCACCCTCAGCATTCGTGCCGCGCGTGTGTCGGGAGCGGAAGACCGCAACCCGCAGCAGTGATCTGTGACGATGTGGGCTCAGAAGCTGTTCAGGCAGCTGGCAGTGAAGCAATTGGCCCAGGCACAGGGCGTGAAGACGTCCTCCAACCTGCCTGCGCTCGCTCTCACACGCATTCAGGGTGAGTGCTGTAAGGCGCATGCCTGCAGCTTCAGAAGGGAACCTCAGCCTGCACCATACATTTCTTGCCAAGATGGGCTGAGTTCGCAGCGGTATGTTCCTGGCATGGAAGCTGTGCATGTCGATTCATGCCCGAGACGGGGCGGATGCTGTTGCATGGCATCGCTGCTGCCCCGCTCATTCAAAGATACCGGAGGAGGCTCAGTATGCTATAGAACAGAGAGAGGGCACGGGTGAAACTACTGTTGACACACCGCTCGCCTCAGGGCTCCATGCCGGTGCCTGTGGCGTCCACGGCAGCACACCGTGTAAGCCAACAATAGACAATGTGGATTTGCGGCATGCAGGCGCCGGCCGCCGCGGCCGCTGCATGCACAGGTGCGCCGTGCCTACGGCCAGACGCTGCATGCTGGACCGGCGTCCGCCTGGCGAGCAGCTGCGGGCCGCCCAAACTCAGCCCGGTGACCAAGTGTTGCGTCATTTAATGTCCTGCAGTAGCCCGTGACACGCCGAATGCTGTGCGCTTGCCACCGAAGCATGCACATGCAAACCTCTCTATATATGAGAACGACCGTGCCCGCAGGAGGCAGAGGAGGCGTCTCAGGAGCCGGACAAGCTCCTAAGCGCGGCTGCAAAGGAGGACAGCCTCAAAAAGATCTACAAGGTCTGAGCCATGCCCGACTCTGCAGGTTTTCGCCTAGCAAGCAATCTTACTTTCAGGCTGCATCAGTGCATGCCACATCAAGCACATGCACGTCATCAACACGAGGAGGAGCCATGAGCTCGTGGCGCATATGTTGGTCTCACATGCATGCCCTGCTGCATCATATCATCCATCTGTGCATGCAGATCATCGATGACGAGGGCGAGTCATTCACGGAGTCAAACGTAACGACCGCCTTCAGCAAGGTGGGCAAGCTGGGCGCCGCCACAAACGAGGCAGCAAAAGAGGAGATCACCTGCACGCGCTCGTTCCAGACGCTCGTCGGTGAGGGTTGTATAAACGAGTTTCAAGTTGTACGAGCGTATGTGCCCGACTGGCATGCCTGCAGTGGTATTCCGTACCCTGTGGGAACCCCGTGACTGCTGCCTGATTAGTCAATGTTTCCTGGCGGCTACGTTGGTGATCGTGGGGCGTGCGTGCAGACATGGTGCTGCTGGGGGCGCGCCGGTGAGGCCCCTGCCGTGTGCATCGCTGCTCTGCGGAGCCTGGACAAAACACTAGCTTGGACACAGCACCAGCCAGAACCATACTGCTGTTGTGCAGTCTGTTGTGCCTGCGCATCCATCCTGTATGGCCTGGCGGTTCATCAAAGTGAGAATCCGATGCAAGGGCAAGGTAACCCGAATACCTTTGTGGTGATAGGTACACAAACGGCAACCTGCTGGCGATCACAGACGCCTGCGGGAAGCTGGGCTTTGACGACGGTGAGACTCAATGACCCCACTCACCAATCACAAACAGTGCATTTTCCATTGCCATGGTCAAATCAACAGTGCCTGCCCCCAGCACCGCCCGCAGTCTATTTTGACTTGACTTTAAAAATCTGCCGTCCGCAGACATGCTGCTGGACAAGATCACGACGCGGCTGCTGACCAACATCCACGAACTGGGCGCCGCAGAGCTGCACGACCTGGTGCGATTTGTGCATCATGTGAGCGCAAACTCCATCCTGCTGCAACACTGTCACAACAGAGCTGTTGTGAGTGCGGAATATGAGACGCACTGGGTTGCTGCAGCTCCTTGGTTCCACAAGGCATCCTGTTTGCCTGACTGTGCCGCCACTTGCTTTCAGGCGACGTCGCTGGGCGAGCTCTCCAGCCCCAGCATCGTCCTTTTCCAGGTGACCGTGCTGGTTTCAACACGTCCGTTTGCATGCCGCATGACTGCAGCTGGAGGTTTCCGTGCCGCAAGGAGTGGGATTTGTGTAAATTGCCCGTATAAACTGCTCCTCACAAGGGCTGGGCTGGGTGCTGTAGGCGCTGCAGCAGCGGCTGGAGGAGCTCGGCGACGAGGTGACACCGGAGCAGAATAAGGAGCTGAATGCGGTGTTTGAGAAGCTGGGCTACTCGGACAGCGGCATCAAGGCATAAGTGATGCTGTTGAGGAATACAGACGGGAACGGCAAATCACTGAAGACAAGGCAGTTGATTGATGAAGCGTCTGATTACTCGGAAGCTCCAGAGGGAATCTGTGAGGACGAAGAATTCTTCGAAGGGAGACGCTGTAGCTGCGGACAGGGGCGAAACCCCGACATATTCCGCCAGCCACCACCGCCACCGGATGCAGCGGCGTGAGTATTCCAACAGGGCTATATTACAGGTGTGCAAAGAGACCTAGCCTTTTGAGTCAGGCCTGGGCGAAGAGCGAGCGGAGACACTGCAGGGGCAAAGTCTGAAAAGAGATCCCATCAAATTGAAAGGACCCCGGGAAGAGGAGGGACACATTCTAAGTCGGACGCTAATTCCGGCCGGAGCCACACGAAGGACGTGGGTGCACTGGCGGGCTGAGCACAAGTTTGAGAGCCCGCGTTCACATCCACCGCTCCGATTGCACATCTATCGCTTCAATCGATCGATCGTCTGCGAGATCGCCTAGCGACGCGTCGAGACAGAGTGAGGCGGTCACGTTCAGGGAGCACTACCACCTCGTAATATCTCTTGCGTGTTTTGGCCGATGGCAGCAGCCAGCATGACCGCGTGCTCCTGCACGACGCATGCTCACTTCAGCATGCAGCAAAGCGCACATGCGCCTCTGCTTCCAGCCCCAGCCTTCCTTAGGGGGAGGCTCCTCCAGGCACCTTCGGGACAGCGCGCCCGGCGGTCAGCAGGTCTGCAGTCCGCAGCAGCCAGCGCCGCGTTCACAGCCGCAGCTGCTGTGCACTATGCACCATTGGCAGCAGCCAGCTTCGGCGGCGCCGGCAGTCTGACCAGCCTCAGCTCCCTAGCTTCGGCCCTGGGGTTTTCCATTGCAGCCCTACTGTTCTTCAGGAACAACCAGGCAAGTCGCTGCCACTCCTGTCGCAAGTAGACTTCGATCCAGCGCTCTACTGGTGCCTCGTGTCCGGGGTCAGAGACTGTCCATGACTGATGCCCGATTGGAGACCTCCAACTTCCCTGCGCCCAGCATCTGGCAAAGTTCCGTGGCATTCAGCTCAGCACTGCGCCTCGTTCCAGATTGACTCTGTCATCACTGCCGTAGCGTCAGTAGATCGCGATCGCTGTGTGTGCTGCTGCATGCCACCTTGCACGCCGAGACAAAACTTCGCGGTGTTTGCTGACCGTGAACTATCTGCTTACAGGTCGATGAGACAGACAGCCAGCTGCCGGAGTGCCCGCGGTGCGAGGGCACCGGCTTCACGGAGTGCGTGTGCACGCGCTGGTCCGACGGCGACGTTGGCTGCAGCTCCTGCCGTGGCACTGGCAGGATGCCGTGCCCCGGCTGTGGCGGCGGCGGCAGGGCCACTCCGCTGCGTCAAGAAGTCACCGTCCGGGTGAGTGCTGCGCATCCACATGCTGCGCCAGCGCGGTTCCAGTCTGCTATCACCATGGCTTGCTGACGTGTCGGGGCACTGCAGTGTTATACGACAGGTATCATGCGCAGATTGTGTCAATGCCTCAGAATGCCCTACTGAAACTTACAGGCAGCCTTCTGGCGCGCAGGCACGAGACTGATGTCGCTGCTGCCGGCATTGAAGATTAGGTTTCGGGGCTAGGCGGAGAGGGTTTTCAGGAGAGACGGAGAGCAGCAGACGTTCTCAAACGCGCAGACCTTGTGTCAAATCGGCTTTGATAGGAGTGCGACAGCGGCCGTGAGTCTTTCGGGGGCCTTTGTGCCTGCGGAACAGTGTGCCTCTAGGCAAAGCAAAGCCAACTAGGCAAAGCAAAACCAACTTTGACAGTAGGACAACAGCCTGGGGCAGGCTCATTTGTGCATGAGTTTTGTCTCACCCGGTGTATGTGTTTCCAAGTTGTTGGCTCCTTCGAGTTTGGTCCGTGGATGATTTGCTGTGGAATTGAGAGGATCTTCATGTTTGAGGGTGCGAAGGAAGCGCACTGGTAAATTTAGTGGACCAGCTCTCCAGCCAGATACAAGTGCAACAAACATCCTGAGGCCCACCCTGCTCGTCGCCTTCCCCCATCGAGATGACTGAATGTGGATCCTTCTGCTCTGCCGCTGTCGTCAGTGTCGCTCACACCAAGTTGGCCTACAATTGCCGTATCATCTGGCGCCAAACGACGTTGATGTCAGCATCAGTACCTGGCTGTGCCAGCTGTGGCATTTTGCCACTCTCTAGCGGTGTTTCGGGCGCTGCTGAATTTCGATGTTGCCACGTTTTCTAGTTTGCCCCAAATTAGGGTGAGCCTCGAGCGTTTTTTCATGGCAACAGCGACACACCATTGGGTTCAAAGTCGAGAAGCATGAATGGTGAGTGGGTGGCCGAACTGGCACAACCTGCGGTTGCTGCAGTCGCTATGTACATGGCAGCAATTGCCTCACTGCCGTCCAGATTACAGAAGAGTGTGCGTGCAAAACCTAATCGAAGGGTGTCTGTATAACTGACTGCTGCCAGATGCTGTGGCACTGCACATGCGCAGTGCGCCCCAATGCAGGGCGCACATCATCAGTGGTGCTGTCCCAGCATCGCAGCTGATCCAGCACCGCTTCCCCGTGGCTGCTGCAGGCGGAACGCCGAGTTCCAATTGCGAGACGGCTCACACCTGTCAATGAGGAGCATGACACATGTCTCAGCGGCTGCCTGCTCCAAGCATGTGTGCGCCATGCGAATATGTTGTGTGCCATGCATTCAGCCGCCGTTGTTGCGCATGCGTGGGCGCTTCGACAGCTGTGCAGCATCTACCTTGAATCCCTCCTTCCTCAGGCAGACCTTGTGGGCCTCTATCAAAGCCTTGCAGCGGGGGTCGTCAGGCCCTGCACATCGGCAGCCAAGAACATGATGCACAGCCCCGACCTGGTACAGTCCTTCGTTCGTATGATGCTTGCGTGCTGCAAATACATGCAAACACCTTTGAACGAGCCAATATCACGCGATACATCATGCGATACCTCACCGTGCTCTCCTATGCAGTCATCCCGCGGCCCCTGCAAGCAAACACACCAGAAGTTTCGACCTGCACATATTGACATGTGGCTTTGCCGAGCGTAACGAAAGTGTGCCAACACACTGCACACTGACCTTTGTTTCTGGGCAGGCGCAGCAGATTTTCTTCGGCTTCGGCTTGTCGGAAGCCTGCGACGTCTCAGGCATTACTGTGCGCGTGAGGCTAGTGCCAGCCACCTATGAGATGATGGTCTACTGAGAGAGCTCTGCAGCAAGCACTTGTCAGCCGACAACGAAGTGAGACCTGCTGCACCTGCTTCGTCACTGCTGTTGCTGGTGACGTAATGAGGATTCCGTGCTCGGCGGCAGGTTCCTCAACCTTTGCCTCAGTGTCAGCGACTTCAATTGCTGCTTATCCAAAGACAAGTGGAAGCTGTTGCTGCTGCGATTCGTCAAGTCGCATCTGCTCACAGCCCGACATTGTCTGGCCAAGCACCCATTCCTTTGGCAGCTCGCTTGGCTGAAGCCGATCCGCTTCCGACGCCCCTCACCGGCTAGACCTGTAGCAATTGCAAGCGTTACAGGCAGACCCGATACACATAATGTCGGGCCAGTCGGAGGCTGAGCAGGCCAAGGCACTCGGGATGGCCACACAGGAGATGGAGTATCGGGTGGACCTGTTCAACAGGTGCCGCTTGCTGGTCGACTACAAGGCTGGCCGAACTGTATTTCTGGGCCTCAGCTCCCGGTTCCCCTAGCGCACCGAAAATTGAACACGCATGCGCCACCGCGCGGCGCATGCAGCGCCGCATGTGCTGACGAGAACTGGCTCATATGTGCTGCCATTTCATTCCTGCAGGATGGTGCAGGCGTGCCACGACAAGTGCATCGACAAGCGGTGCGTTTCTGGAGCAGCACATTTTGCGGAGCAGCACCATTTGCAGATCGCGGCCACATGTTCCCCCACCTCCGATGCTCAGTCGCAGATGCATGATGCTCATAATGATGCTCATGCCATGCTTGAAGCGCATGCCTGCTGCGACTCACAGGTACAAGGAGTCAGACCTGAACGTTGGGGAGAACAGCTGCGTGGACCGCTGCAGCTCGAAGTACTGGCAGGTGAGGAGAACAGCTGGTCCTGAGAGGCGGAGCGTTTGCTGGGCACCCCACGTTGGAGCACGTTCGCTGATTTTCGAAAGTGCCGGAAGGCTCAACAAACACACGAGGCTGCCATGGTGCGATGCAGGTGACGGGCATTGTGGGCCAGATGCTCGGGGCGCAGGGCGGTTTCAACTAGCAGATGCGCATCCCAGGGGGCCGCTCCTCAACGGAGAGTTGCGGGCATCTGCAGCATCAGGACCAGCAGTCGGGCTGCCGCCGCACACAAGCACGGCGCCGGTAGACGCACATCCCAGCCGTTTAGTGCTCTGCTTGGATGTCGGTGCCATGCAGCTGTGGCCGCGCAGGGCCTGCATGCACAGGCCACAGCTGACCGCCACTATCGATAGGCTGTGGCCTGCATGATCAGGGGCCAGCTGTGCAGAGCCGCAGGTTGCACTTGATCTATTGTTGGACATAATGAATGATGCGTTCGTTGTCTTGGCATGAAATGTGGTGTCCATCTTGAGGAGCAGCGCAGCAGAGCAGATGGCGTGTCCATCACTCAGGCCGGCCGCCACAGGGTTGTGGTGCAGGCGTCTCACAAGGCGCAAGTCAGCAGTTGTTACAACAAGCCTGCTATCGCTGGGAATTCCTCTCCCGACATTCCCCACATGCACAAGCTCGATCTGCGCTCTGGCTGCAGGATGGGGCTGTCCCGAATTGTTCTCAGAGTCGTGAGGCAGCGTCAACTCGATGCAGTAACCTCCACCGAGTGGGCGCTGCAGCGCGAGAACGCCTTCAAGCGCAGTTCCGCGCGCTCACAAGGGCGCCCCCTTATGCCCTTATGCACCGGCATTCCAGGGCCTCCGCCCTGCAACTCATTGTTCATGCAGGCAGCGGCCGAAATTGCCTGCGAAGCACCGACGCGCCCCCAGCGCCGGCAGTGTTCTCCCATGCCCCACGAGAGCCGCAGCCACCATTCCCGTTTCACAGTTCCCCTCCGCCGTGGAGGTCCTGAAGCGGCTGGCCATGCAGGTGAAGGGCTTTCCTCCAGCTCTGCAAGGCACCTGCTGAGCGCTGCACGGGCAGTGCTCGAGCTGTGCTTCTGCAGCACTCCAGCGATAAGGCCTCGCAGAGACTTGCCATCTCGCCCCCTTTGTGCACGCTTTTGCTCATTCCGCCCCTGTATTTCGGCGCCTCACAGCTCCTCCTCGTCGGCATCTGGCGCGCGGATTTTCTCGATGGCAGACTTGATCATGCCGGCGTCGGCGGACGATGGCTTGAGGTCCAGTGCCGTGGTGAACGCCGCGATGGCCTCGTCCACCTGATTTGGTGAAACTCAACAATCTCAAATCGGAGTTCAACAGACTGAACTTTGAGATCTGGCGCCGTGATGTTAGGCCGCGATGGCCTCGTCCACCTGCATAAACAAACTGTTGTTTGAAAATTTCGAATGAATGAATCAGACAAACAGATTGCTATGCAAGGTACATACATTGGATTCCATTGAGAACGATCGACTGGAACTGAAGAAGGCCGCAATGGCCTCGTCCACCTGGGCCACCGTTGCATTGATCAAATGAATACACTATTTCATGACTCATCAATGCAATTGACATTCATTGACTGAAACTGAAAACATGTGACGTGAAGGCCGCGGCGGCCTCGTCCGCCTGGGCCAGCTGACAGGGATCGAATCGAGTGACGTCGAAGTTGATGCTGGCTTTTGCAAATGAGGACGAAGCCTCGTTCGACAGAGAACGGAACGTTGCACAGAATCTGAGAATGGCGCTCTGAAGATGAGCAGCGCACCTGGTTCAGCCGCCGGTGCACACGCCCCATTTTGAAGAACACGCTGCCCTCCCGCGGCGCCAGCTCCTGCAGAGTGTTGGATAATACATTGCAGGGATCTGAATGGCTGAATTGCGCTCCCACGAACAAGTTGTGCTCCCATGAAGAAGCAGCCGCGGATCTGTGTGAAAGACTGGCGCACAAGCTCTGGAGAGGCGCCGACGTGCCGACGCCGCGAAAAGCACCCATTCTCATCAATTCCAGGGTCAGATGCCACGTACCATGAGTGCGAGCAGCTCGGAGAGCGCCTCCTGCAGGCGGCCTCGGTGGGGACACTCATGTTGGTGCGCCCTACCGGCGCTGCACATGCAGGAGATTGATACAAAGGATGTGTATGAGAAAATAGACAAGGAAACACACGCCTTGAGGGCGAGCAGCTCGGAGAGCGCCTCCTGCAGGCGGCCCTGGTCCTCCAGCACCGCCGCGCGCTCAAAGCGCGCCAGCGGGTTGCGCCCGTCCACCTTGATGGCGATCTGCAGGGAAACGGGGACAGTGTACACAGGAGGTGTGAGCCATCGGCGAGTTGTGATGAGGATGCACATCATTGTCGCTTGTCACATGATCGTCAGCGGTGACATGACGCAAGAACATGCGAAATTAGCGCCATGCCGGCGTGGCAAATGCTAGCCACTCATATGGCACGGTTGGTGCATTGTAACATAGCAGTGTCGCACCTGCAGCCGCTGCAGCGCCTGCGCGGGCAGGCCCCGCCGCTGCACACCTGGCACACAACAGACCACGCATCTGGCATGGTTCAGCCGCGGGAATGCCGCACCTGCAGCCGCTGCAGCGCCTCTGCGTGCAGGCCCTGCCGGTGCAGCGCCATCCCCGTGTAGCAGTGCAGCACCGAGGAGCGCTTGTTGATGTCCGCCGCCGCGCGGAAGTGGTACTCTGCTTCCCGGTACTTCTCCTGCCGGAAGTAGATCTGCCCGATGCCGTACCTGCAAGAGACGGCAACTTGATGTCGTCTATAGGACCGGTTTTCAATTCGACGTAACACCGCGCAGAGGTGGTACTCCGCCTCACAGTACTTGCTGGAAGTAGGTTTGCCCGATGCCATACCTACAGGTGGCCACAGCAGTCAACACAACAGTCAACTCAACAGTCATCGCATATAACAATTCTCTGCAGGATATGTGCGCCACCAGGCATTGCGGAGGCTGGGTTCAAGGCGCCAGGCGAGCTGGTCGCATGTGGTGGAGCCCTCTCGTCTTTCTCGCCAAGCTTTGATGCTAAAATGCATGGAATGTAATGTAAAAGACACGCACCACGCGTTGTAGTGGCGGGGGTCCAGGCGCACGGCGTGCTGGTAGCAGGTGAGCGCCTTTTCGAAATCCTCCGCAGCTGCGTACTCGTGTCCTGCCAGCGTGTAAGCGTAGGTGAAGCCGGGCGCCACCTGCAGCGCGCGCTGGAAGAAGCGCAGCGCGTTCTCGTGCTCCTGCATTGCGAATTTGACGGGAAGCTGAAGGTCATGTGGTGCAATGATTGATGGCTATCTGTCGCCAAATGTGAATGGGAAGCGTGGCGCCACCACACTGCAGGATGCCGGGCCAAGGAGTGCACCCTGGCGTGCACCCTGAGGGGGGAGAAGCAGCTGCCCATGACGCACCGGCGGCGACAGCCCGAGTACATGCAATATCAAGCAGGTTTTCAAAAGGGTTTAGAGTACTGGGGGATTGCCCAAACGCTGTGACATGCGACGCACCTTGTGGAGGGAGAAGCAGTTGCCCATGACGCACCAGGCGTGCGGCGACAGCCGGTCCAGGCCCACCACCTGCTGCGCCAGCGCTGCCAGCTGCACCTCCCGCTTCAGGTGCCACAGCACTGTGGAGTACACCTCCATGCCCTGTGAGAACGGAACAGTCAATTGAGTCATGCTGGATTACCAGATTGCTCCTCGAACATGATGGTGTGCTGCCACCAGTTGCACCTCACGCTTCACCTGCCACAGTGCCGTGCTGTACACCTCCACGCCCGGTCAAAGGAGCACGTACAGGTGTGTGAGCGCCGCCGGAACCGACATTCTTTCTCGACGGGCACGCACCTCGAGGCGGTGCGGCTCCAGGCGGCGGGCCTGCTCGAAGGCGGCCGCCGCCTGAGGGTAGTCCACCATCTCGAAGTGGGCACGCCCCACCTGGCACCACACCCACCCTGCAGCAGTGGCGACCAGGGTTGTCCTATTCCGGTCACAGATGATGATCCAGTGTGACTGGCAACATCGGCTGCGGCTGCTGCTGTTGCGTGCCGTAGGGCGGACCTTGCCTGGAGTGGGAGCCAAGAGTGATCCTTACAGGATGGGCGGCACCAGACGCGCCGCGCTTGCGGCATGCCCAGTGCCGTGCAAACGTGAGCTTTTTGTGGGGACTAATGAGACGCACCGGTGTCGAGCTGCGAGGCGGACAGCCGCCGGAAGGCTGCCAGCGCATCCTGACACCGGAACAGGCACAGCAGCCGCAGCCCCGTGCCCAGCGCCTGCGCACATTGGATGACGTTACATGGTGAACTCACAAGATACAATGCAAGAGAGCGTCATCGATGCCCCCAGCAGCCAAGGCACCGCCACTCGATTACATGGTGAAGCCTCGGAGGTTCCGAACGCAGTCCCTGGTCGAGCCTAGCCCCAGGCTTGACTGCGTCCAGTACACACGAGGCTTGCATTCATCACGCGCTAGGCAGGGGCCTTCAGTCGTTCCGCACATGCCGGGCAAGGGGGTCTCTGCGGCCAAGGGCTTTTGACGAGCAGTCCCCAGACTCCCAAAGTCAGCAGACTGCTGCAGTTTGTTATTCTCCCCACCTGCAGCAGCTGGAGCACCTGCCACTCGCCGGCCGTCGGGGCGTCGACAACCTCCTGGCCGCCCGGCGCTCGCTCATCTGCAGGGCAGGAGCAGGCGAGGAATTTACACCGTTCCACCCTCACTCAGGACTGTTTGGGTTCATGCAGCATGTCAAAGCTGGCCAAACGCAACAGGTCAGAGGCAGATGCCCCTGTTTTCAGGCAGCTGCACACTGGCGGAGCTGCAGTGGGGCACTTGAGAGCAGACGGGTGCTTCCAAATCGCTCTGCTTTCTGATGCAGGAACGCGACAACAATGGCATGATGCCAATGACATAACAGTCAGGCTGGGCCGCAGTGGGCGCCCACCCATGGCTGTTGCGAGGCCGGGAGTCGCTGAACGACCGGGCCCGGCGGCCGGCGTCGCCGCCAGCTGCAGCGCCATGGTGCCCCTGCTCCGGCCCCTGCAGATCGAAAAAGCTCGTCCACATCGGCGCCGCACTCCTTGACATGCAGCTCTGCCCCACACACGATGTGTTGGTAAGAACCTCCTTCGTTGCTCGATGTGTCTCCGACAGCTCGACCGGAGGTGACGAGCGTCATGGCAAGTGGCAGGGATTGCACGCAAACTCAATTTAAATGGCACCTG